>Ga0123352_10018751_pt1 | contig 11031 bp, 10 predicted proteins | sample TergutLab28metaG_FD_89700 | JGI IMG/M metagenome (GOLD analysis project Ga0123352, IMG submission 89700) | Labiotermes labralis P1 segment gut microbial communities from Petit-Saut dam, French Guiana - Lab288 P1 | ecosystem: Host-associated > Arthropoda: Insects > Digestive system > Gut ... | reverse complement strand
CCCGGTACTCATTTCTGTTAGAGGCTGAGTCGACCCCAGGGCCATAGTGCGATCGGAAGGATTTTATGTCAATGAAAAATCCACTGACACCAGCTGGGATCGAACCAGCGACCTTCCGATTTGCAGCACAGCACCTTAACCACTGTGCCACCGCGGTCCCCCTGCTGGTTGTAATAGGTCCCTCGAATAACGCAAAATGCTGCTAAAAGTAAGGGATCTGATATTTAAAGAACTGCTACTGTTACTTCTACATAAAACGCATAACGCCTGGTGACACTAGTTATTAACTGTCAGAAAATGTCAGTGATATTTCCTGTAATTCCATAGCCTATGACGATGAAGTGTATTAATGAAAGAAGAAACAAACACACTCTAAGGACTTGTTGGTTATGCGACACACGAACTCTGGTGGAGAGTCTGTGCAGTGTATAGGACTTCTAGATGCAGACTGTACATTGAAACTCGCTAAACATGACGTGTGTAATGTACATGTTATAGTGCTTTAGTTGAAACTCTGTACCGGCTATTGTACTGCAGGTCCGTACTTTTAGTTACGTTTAGCACCCAACTATGAACGACCAATACATAAATGTTAACCTGAATACTACCTGTTATGGACTTCAACTGTTAGATTGAATAAAATGAAGGTTACATCTGAAGAAGTTGGACAGCCACGATTCAGGCAGTGAGTTTTCATTAAGGTACTTATTAATATGATTAAACAGGAATATTGCCCCTTTGAGGACTAACATTTCTGTAAAATATATATAGCTATAGCCGGTTTCTGTGGCCGCGCGGTCTAGGGCGTAAGTCTGCGGCTGCTCGTCTGCTGGTGTTGTGGGTTCGAATCCCACCGGGGGTATGGATGTTTGTCTGTTGTGATTGTTGTGTGTTATCAGGTAGAGGTCTCTGCGAAGAGCTGATCACTCGTCCAGCAGAGTCCTACCGACTCTGGTGCGTCGTTGTGTGTGATCTAGAAACCTCGTGAATGAGAAATCCCTGGCCCACTGGGGGGCTTCCGCGCCAAAAACAAACCGAAATATGTAGCTATAAGAATTTACTTTCCACCTCACGCAAAAAGATCCGTCTCCATTAAAAACACTAACAGGTTAATGTTATGTAGGGACATAATCGTTCATTGTAAGGATCACAAGAAACGCATAAATGCGCTGTGTGTCAAAAAGCAGGATATTGTACTGTTGCCTCGGGTTACTGATCACTGGGCTTTAAATGTTTAACAAATCTTACGTTTGGAGTCAGAAGATTTCGTGACGTTTAGCCCTTGTGAACCCAGCTTGTCATCTTGTCGCGTTTTACTGCTAGAGGCTTTCGACGTACATCCCATCTGCCGTCATATATTTCTGCTCTAAGTGCTTTACGTTGGGTATTTTCTGGGACCTCCTTAAGTAGGCTACGTCGTTTTCCCTCGTGTGTTGACTGTAATCTGTGTCCATCAAGAAAGCCATCTTTCTTGCGATGACATAGTCATCGGCATCGGATGAATTTTGGCCAGTATGGAGGTGATGCAATACACTGCAGTGTACTGCCTTGTCCGGAGCCTGTTGAAAATTACGTGTCTGTGCCGCTAAAAGAGTGATGCGTGTCATTAAGTTATACCAAATCTTCCATGATCTTGCTGTATATTTATGCAGTTGTCATGATGGTCTTCTTGAAAGGCTGACAAAATAGACAATGTACGTATGACGTAACAGTGTCGCGCGTTTGTGTAACGTTGTTGCCATGGAAACGCAACACTGCCTTTCCTTCTCATTGTTGTTGAAATACACGCAGCTGTCAACAATACAAACGCGTTCAGTGGCGCCATGGAAATGCAACAGATGGCTCTGTTTGCGCTGTTGTCGAGCTGCAAAATATTTCGTACAGCTGCCAACGGTAAGAACGTACCTGGCTCTCATGTAAAATGCCCGATATTTTTGTCCAGTTTTAAGGAAATTTGGTGTTTTGCGACGGATTTTCGTAAACGTCCACAATACTAATTGGAGCCGCTCTGATTTGTACGGATAGACTAACAGCAGACGAACTGACATGACGAAGGTAATAGGCACTTTTCGCGAACGCGCATAAAAATCTGTGGTGTCATGATGGAAGCCGGAATAGCTCGGTCAGTGTAGTGGTCAGTCTACGGGCTGGACGTCCGAGGAATCGTGTTTCGATTCCCTGCAAGGACAACAGATTTTTCTCTTCTCCAAACCGCCAAGACCCATTGTGAGACCCAGCGAACTTTCCGTTAAATGGAAACATGAGGTTAAAGCGGCCGGAACGTGAAGCTGTTCTCCCCTACATATTGTCGAGGAGCTGTTACTTCATTCGCCCATATATTTTCATGGACGTACCAAGGGCATGTTTACCTCTCTTGGCACGATATTCGTGTCACGTTTCAGCATCCCTTCAGGTGACGCGTGTAATTCGGCTGTATTAACCTTTTGGCGCCGGAATTATTTTTTTAATTTTAGCACACTCTGTATATAAAATGTGAATAATACAGGAACAAAATAAGTTAGAATTACGAAACAAACTGCATTTTGAAGAAAAAAAAACGGAGATTATATACCATGTTTAAAATATTCAGTAACTATATTTGTTGAATACATATATAAAATGCAACTTTAGGAGTTAGCGGTGCGGTACGACTATTATAGTTGAAATTAGGCGTCAAAAGTTTAAGTGCATCCTGCACACGTGCATGTAACTTGTGCGATGTTTTTTCCCCAGTTCTAACAGTCATCAAGCGATCTCTTTTTTTGTGTAAAGCATGAGGACACTTGATACCTCGGGCAAAGAAAGAGAATCTGGGAGTGCGTCTCGGTAGCCCCCTCTCGGTGGATAGAGTAAACAGGGCTTTCTCTACCTTTCGTCCTTATTGCATATCGGGAAACTAAAACTCCATCCACGATTCATTCGTCCTCATCTACAAGTCCTCTTGGCCTTCGTACATTTTCCGATCTATTTCTTTCTGTTTCTTCTATCAGAAGAGCTATCAGTGGGTGGAAAATGAACCTGGATGCACCAAAACCGAAGAACAACGCCGAGTTGAATGTATCTGAGGAACACATCTTATGTGTCCCGATAGTTGGACGTTTTGTGTTGATGGAAATGAGATTCAGTTTTGAAATCACTACTGCTTTTTAGAATAGAATGATTTGGTACTGTTTCTGCTTCGTAGTCTATTTATTTATTTACATTTCCTCAAGTGAATGTGTTATAGAGCATGAAATGAGATCAGTGGTATAAATAATGAAGTCTAGATTATTTAAGCAAAGACTGTAATTATTTGAGAGATATGTCGGTGAATTTGCGTCATGGGACTGAGGAAAATCATGAGTAAATTTGTTGTATTACAGAAGTAGTAAGTGAAATTTATCTGAATTTTATATTCTATAAGAGTTTGGTTTCTGCTTCACTGTAAACACGGTGTACTCCTGTTAACGAACCTCAACCAATTAATGATGTTTGCGGTATTGCTGTTTATTGGTGATAATGCTAAACAAGCTTACTCTGTGAGAGAAATGTAGGGCTTCTGAAATATTAATGCGGGTGGAACATATATTAAACACTTTGCCTGAAAATTGCAGTTCGCTGTTCGCCCAATCGGATAATGCAATTAATTAGCCTTCCGGCATATACAAAATATGACATACGTAACATAGGAATGCGTACGGTTTTTATCCACATTTATTGCCGTATGTTTCATTCACACACGGCAATTATTTTGAAAAAAAATGTCACATTTTCGTGTTCGCTTGTATCAGTTCGATCGTGCAGAAACATGCGAGCACGGAAAAATGAAGTTACTGTACCCATAATCAAGGGTCGATATATCCAAGGAGAACAGGAAATAATATAGTCTCGAAACATCGGGACCCGATTGGCCAGTGATGCAACGTTATATCCCAAACGAACGTAATCCCAAGGAGCAGTAGGATGGAATATTGTATTGCGGTTCATATCCGGGGTGCTGATAAGTCCTTAGCCCGACCAGGAAGGAAAAAATTTCGGAAACATGTCAGGGACGCGCGCGATTTCAACAACATCGAGACGCGAGCTGTCATCGAGTTTCTTTTCTTGCAAGGCAAGGCGCTGAATGAAATTCACGCCATTCTGACAGAAACATTAGCTTGTTTCCTTCCTGTTCGGGCTAAGGACTTATCAGCACCCCTGTATGTCCAAGGAGAACTAGAAATAATGTAGTCTCGGAACTTCGGGACCCGATTTCCCAGTGATGCAACGTTATATCCCGAAGGAACGGAATCCCAAGGAGCAGTAGGATGGAATATTGCATTGCGGTTCATAAAATTTCACGCTATTTTATAAGTTTTGTATGTATTGATCTTTAAAAAGCACCTTCGATGGAGTTTCTATTTTCCTTGTGTCGGTACATTTACTTTATGACTGACTTATTCCATTGAGAGTTACCTGCCTGATTGAGGTAGAGAGAGTAAAGTTCACGAAAACAAGTGCATGTCCCACAGGACTGATGACTTGTGTCCATCCACGTGTGCAGGCCAAATCTTCAGACTGCCCACATGACATTCAGATGCACGTTGCTGTGTTCTGCGGTCCACATCTCGTTCATATGAATATTAGTGGTATAAGGTAATTAAACCGATTGCATTTCTAACGGAACGAGAAAAGTTAAGTGGGTGAAAATGTTTTTATATACACAGGGTGACTGAGTAAGAAAAGTTAATATTTTGAGAGGCAATAGTATCGGTCATTGTGAGAAAACGGTCGTGAGAGCAAGTGTCTAGTTCTGGTTGCCGAGATAGAGCTGTTTGAAACTTCAAATACAAAAACATCGTGAATTACGATTAAGAAAGAGAAATTACGTACTGTAAATTCAATTTTAATTTCAATGCATTATTTGAATTACAAATTTTCTGCACAGAAATGACAGATTTGTTAAATTTGACATTTAGAGGACCGTGCATCGTGATACCTTCTTATAACGAGAGCCAACGAGATGCAATATTTCTCCCATTTATTTGATAAAGTACATGTTTCGGACAGGTCCACTGGCAAATACCTATTGCGTGTATACAGTGTTGAGATACTCCTGATGATGGACAGTGGACCTGTCCGAAACATGAAGAGTACTGTATCAAATAAATTTGAGAAATAGTGCATCTTGTTGACTTTCATTATAAGAAGATTTGTTAAAGTCGACAATTTGTGTTCAAGAATCCCTTCGAACGCAATGTGCTTCGTAACTCGTGTACGAAGATCGCGTGTAGTTTGTCCGAGTTGATCTTCACGTTTCTTTACTTGAGCAGCAGCATCCAAAATGCTAGTAGGCCATTCGTCTTGTGGACCCACTTTTTTTTTACACTTCCTATGACCAAAATAGAACAATGCCTGCCAATTGCAAACAGCTCTTTCTCGGAAACCATTCAGAATTAGACACGTGTTCATGCGAAACATTTTTCTAACATGACCGATACTATCATCTCCAAAAACATTGACCTTTCATCCTGAATCACCCTATATATGTTTATATATACATTAAAACCATCAGAGCCGAAATTATCAGTCGGAGTATTAAACAGGTTTCACTCTTGAGGACCTGGAGTTTTGATTCCCAGCAGGGACAAGAGGTTTTTGTCTTCTCCGCTTGTCCAGTGGGTGACGGCAGTAGAACGGCCGGGGCATGAAGCTAACCACTCACCTCCAATCAGTTGCAGAATGCGTGAAGCTGTATCTCCACTTCCATATACGTCTTTGTGGCGCGATTCTTAATTAAACACTGAGACAACTTTAACGCGATATCTGTGGCTATCACAGCGGTATTAATTAGGATTCAGTTCTTCTGGGCTGTTAAACCGGGTAGGTAGTTACCAGTTGACACGGCATGACGTGACAGTAGACTTGAATCTTCACAAATAATTTTACCGTTTTGCCTTTACGTGGGTATCATAGACGAATATTGGGGTCCCAGAGAGTTATATTGGGGCTGAGTGGTATTTGAAGCTCCCACTGCGAATAAATGCGCTGAAATCTTCCAGGCGATCAGCTCGATATTATTGTACTGCATGTATCGGTGCTGCTTGCTCTTGTACGTTTTGTCGTAGCGCACGGTTATGGCTTAGGTCTTAAGGACGGCTGTATCTAAAGGGCGCTATACATTCTCAGTTAAACTGAGCGATTTTGCTGTGTGACGTTATACCTGACGGAAAAACAGAGTAAACTGCGCAGTTTTGACGGGAAACAGCGCAGGCCTCAGAACTGTCCTTTCCAGTCGTCTTTCACACAGAGAACTGCGCTGTTCACTCCGGGAATCCCACTCACAATCAGTTAAGTTTTTCGTGCAGTTTTTTTACACAGTTAAACTGCACAGTTTGACTTAGAGTGTATGGGGCCCTTAAGACTATAAGCGGTGTATGCCGATCCAGGTGGCCATGCGGTCATAAGGCGTAGGCCTGCAGCTGCTTGGTTGCTGGCATCGCGGGTTCGAATCTCGCTGAGGTCATGGATGTTCGTCTCTTTCGTTTCTTGTTTGTTGAGTAGGTAGCGGCCTCTGCGTCAAGTTCATCACTAGTTCAGGGGAGTCTTACGGGTGTGTTTGTGTGTGTGTGTGTGTGTGAGTGTCTAATTCTGTGTAATCTTGTAATCTGGAAACATCAACAATGAGGCGGTGTTGTATCCTGCGCGGTGCCGGTGGGGAACGTATCGTGGATATTGTTCCAGGAGGGACGGATCTCGAACTGCGGTTAAGACGGCGAGTTGGGCAGGCCGCACACACTCGCAATAATCCCCACGTCAATTGTACGGGAGTTTATTAGGCATGAACAGTGAATAATGCTGATACAAACGAACTGTATTGAGTTCAGTTCTCGGGATCTTGGATCCCGTCATTAATATTAGCACTGATCGTCCAGCTTCATACAAAGCTGCTGGTCACCGAGATACTTCTGCAGACTTTAACCGGAGCACAAGGCGTCTACTCTTGCACTCTATTCCACACATTGCTCGCGCGATAAACACTTAGCGCGACCACATGTAAACAAAAGAAATAGGAGACAATATTCCTCCTATGCCTGGTCTGCTTACTGAGAAATGAAAGTGTAAACACATAGCATGAGTTACAGAAGGGCGAACACTCAGCGCAATGAAACAAGCTTATGACTTACATGCGGTACATAGCACCAATCACACAGCAGTACTATCCATCAACTATACAACAGCGGCCTACCTACTGGTTGGGCTGTTGCGACGCAGAAAAACTCCGTGTCTCTGCTGTTGCCTTTATATGCGGGCCAAGATAATTGGAAGAAGCTATTTGTTTTTATATGATACCATATTTGAAAACACATGATTTTTATTGCTGACTTCAAAAACTCGAATTTTACAAGATGCGTACTCTCATTTCTCGGACCATTTACGTAAGAGCTTCTGGTAGTTACATTTCTGACACACCTGCAACCTTATTGTGAGGATTACAAACAGAAGTTTGTGCTGTGCATGCCGTAGATTTCGATAGCACGCCACGTGCTGGAGCGGTGACATTTTGTTTTCGTTCTTCCCACGGATGACATACTCATTTTATGCTGTGTCAAACTTGTTTTCGTACTCGAAAAAGAAAGCATGCAGATGGAGAGTATCTGAGAACAAAATACTGGGGTGATTGTTTGGAACTAATGGAGAGGAAGTAGCAGGGGAAGCGAGAATTTTACTCGTGAAGAGCTTTATAATGTGTAATTTTCGCCGAGTATTAGCCCATAAATGTAAAAAAAAAAAAAAATTAAAGGGTGTGAAAGCTGTGGGACATGTACCATGCACAGAAGATATGAGAATTTATTTAGAATGTAAAAGCAAGTATCTGAAGGGAAGGTGCATGTTAGGAGACTATGTTGGGGCGAGAGGGAAATAATACAATTTTAAAGTATTAAAGTAGCCCAGTGTAAGGCCTGGTGGTAGGTTTTCGTCAACAACGATAATGGATCTTGATACAGTGTGTACCGTGTATTTGATGGAACCAACACTTGTTCAAAGAATTTGTTAACACTTTGACATTCAGATGACCATGCTTCGTGATCAATTCTTATAATAAAACCAACTAGATGCATTAACTTCTCAAATTTATTTTAGATTCAAAACTCTGCATGTTTCGGACAGTTCCTGTCTCCATCACCAGGGGTTTTTCACTGTACACACAGCATACCTGTATGACATGTACCATTGGTGTGTGTACAGTGAAAAACTCCTGGTGATGGAGAGAGGAACTGTCCGAAACATGTAGAGTTTTGATTCTAAAATAAATTTGAGAAATTAATGCATCTAGTTGGTTTTATTATAAGAATTGTTAACAGTTCTTTACTCTTATAGCAGTAGATTATGCGACTATTGTGATTAAACACCTTAAGAAGTGCTTCAGCTTGCTACATTTTAAGATGTTTTAATAATTTAATATATTCTAACATCTGCATGTAATAATTTATTCCATTCTAATTGGCTTGTAACTTCAGCATTACGAACTCCCCCTGATGATAGTACTAAGATATCGAAACACGTAGGAGTGCTGTAGAAGTAAATGAGTGATAACAAATTCTTTGTGCCTTTGTTGGTTAACGCAGTAGAGAACGATAATGGATCTTAGGGTCTAATAAATGAGGTAACTCCTTGACCAACTGACTGCTGTTAGCATTCTAAGAAAAGACTTTTTTCAGTGGAGTTAGATACTGCCATATTTAGTGCGAAATGGATTATGAAGTAACTGAAACTCAGCAGGCTTGTGATAAGTTCCAGTGAACATGACGTCTTACATCAGAAGATTGGAATGTTTAATAGTAATTCACTTACCTTAGAACATCCGTATTTAAGATAAGTGTCAAAATTAGACACAAATTATTTAGCCGCTTGAAGTAAACTGATGATAAAGAACGTCGCTGGTTGTCAGATGTATTTCCATCGGTGGTGGGCAAGGTGCGTGTGTAATAAACGCGACCTGAAACTTGGTGACCGACATAAATTAACGGGTGTTGCCATAACTGAGGTGCTTAGTCGTGGGGTTCTTTCTGTAGAGGCTGAACTATTATGACCGGGCGGTTAATGCTGGATTTCTTGTCGGTCGAATTCGCACTGGGGTTGGGTGTCTTCTGTTTATTTCGTTTTTCCGCTGTCACTTATCATTCCACCAGTGGTCTGTATTTGTATTCATTAATCTATCGTCTGCCGGTCCCAATGACCGCGCGGTCTGAGGCGTAGGTCTGCGGCTGCTCGCCTGCTGAAATCGTGGTTTCGAATCCCACCAGGGGCATGGATGTCTGTCTGTTGTGAGTGTTGTGTGTTGTCAGATAGAGGTCTCTGCGACGAGCTGATCATCCGTCAAGAGGAGTCCTACCGAATGTGGTTCGTCGTTGTGTGTGATCTAGAAACCTCATGAATGAGGAGGCCCTGGCCCACTGGGGGTGTTGCGCCAAATAAACAAAAGTCTACCGTCTACCCTATATTGTCTAAATCCAGACAGCGTCGCTAAATTTAAAACCCACACGAAGTTGAACCACCGAGCGGCAGCGATCTGTCGACCACAAATTGATAACATCGAATTAAAGAACTTAATGAGCGACCATAGTGAACTACCTGAAATCTGTTGCCTTTCATTATGGGGTTTTATGTTGGACAACTCAGACTTTTAAGACACTAAACACATTATCTCTTGCCTTGGAAAGTATTACGTAATTTAATTAAAATTCTTTGGGCTCTGCGACTATGTATTAGTCATCTGAAGGTCTGTGGGAGAAGACATAAATCATTCTGCTTAACGTGGACACACGGGGGCTAGGCTGGGACCACATCTTAAGTCCTTATGACTCCCACAGGAGCTTCAAACGCGTCAGCCATTCCTCCATTTGGAGCTTAGCCGCAGATAAACGGACGTGCATGACAGTATTACATGTCGTCTGTTGGGAGTTGTGGCATGTTGGTACCATGGGGAAGCGAAATTGCAAATTATTTTTATAGTCAAGTCAAGTCAATTACTTTATGAAGACTGCTGGATTCTGCGTGCTTGAAGGAAGATTGGAGAATTTTCCGTTTTTGTTGTTTAAGCTTTGTACTAAGCTAAGATTTTGAAGAGAATATTTGGGGCTAAGAGGGATGAGGTAACAGTGGAGTGGAGAAAACTACATAACGAGGAGCTTAATGATCTATACTTTTCACGAAATATTATTCGGGTGATCAAATCGAGAAGAATAAGATGGGCGGGGCATGTAGCACGTATGGGGGAGAGGAGAAGTGTATGCAGGATTTTGTGGGGCATCCTGAGGGAAAGAGACCACTTGGAATATCCTGGCTTATATGGGAGGATAAAATTAAGATGGATCTTCAGGAAGTGGGATGTGAGGGTGTGGACTGGATCCAGCTGGCTCAGGATAGGGACAGGTGGTGAGTACTTGTGAATGTGGCAATGAACCTTCGGCTTCCATAAAATGCGGGGAATTTCTTGACTAGCTGAGAACCGATTAGCTTCTCAAAAAGAAATCAGCTCCATGGAGTAAGTAAGTACGTTAGTAACTAAGTAAGTGAGTAAGTAAGTAAGCAAGCACTGTACTAAGATAAAGGAATTCAGCTGGGTGTTTCATTGCCATCAAATGAAACGTACTTTTTTTCGCTCTTTTGATAAAAACGCTTCTCAAATACGTTTTCTCTATTTTGGAACGCGTTTATTTATTAAGTTTGTTACATAATTTGTATTAATTTGCTATTATTGTGTCAGTATGTACTGATTGGTCCTTGCTTATTGTACGTTCTTATGTGTTGTCAGACGCTTTATTTAGCTTTACAAATAGCTGACTGAACCGTAAATTCTGAAACAGGCTTCAAGCGTTACTGACGAATTACAATGAAGGCAAAATTATATTCGTAAAACCTCAAGGCAATACGACAGTAGAAGACAGTTGAAGAATAAGAGACCAACTTGATGTCACTGGTTATTAAGTTTTATTTCACTTCTTCTGTGTTCAACATGTTTCGGACATTAATACATCCATCATCAGGAGCCTGTGACTTTTCTATTGT
>Ga0123352_10018749_pt1 | contig 11032 bp, 3 predicted proteins | sample TergutLab28metaG_FD_89700 | JGI IMG/M metagenome (GOLD analysis project Ga0123352, IMG submission 89700) | Labiotermes labralis P1 segment gut microbial communities from Petit-Saut dam, French Guiana - Lab288 P1 | ecosystem: Host-associated > Arthropoda: Insects > Digestive system > Gut ... | reverse complement strand
TCATAACTCCGTAACCGTCCAAAATCGGACACATGTTTATATGAACTTTTTTGATCACAAAGGCCTAGGAAATCACCTCCTGCAGTTATGCCCTAAAGTCGTGAAACACCCTGTATATATGATGGAACAAAGTCTGATTGAGATTAGAAAATTATTACATGACCTTAACTTTTGTTGGGTAGATGACGGTGACTTCGATCTCTCATGTTCACGAAATTCTGTAGACCATTAAAAGAGCAGTATTTTGGATGTGCTGACCTTGTTAATTAGCTCCAGAGCTATCTGCAGTCTTACAAATATAAGCTTACATTCATACATACATTTAGTTATGTAAGCACGTGTCTGCACCCACACATACACACACACACACACACACACACATACTCTGCTTACAAGATTTATTGTATAATATATTTTTATGGGCTCTGAATTACCATTGTAGGAGTGAATTGAATGTGAGATCAGCACATGGGACTCTTGTAGTATGGCTACAAAATAATCAAGGGTACCAACGCTGGGGACCCACCGATGATCGAGTAGAAGCATTACTGGAAGCATTCAGACCAGGTCGAGAGCGAGAACGTGATCGTCAGGAGTTGCTGTCACCTCAAAGGAACAATGCTGGTGATGCAATTCCTGCTGCACCTGTTCCAAACCCTCAAACTCCTCCAGACAATAAATTAACAGTACCCGAAAGGCAAGTATAGAGTGCAATGAGAAGTTCAGTAAGCTGTGTGTACAGAACTGTGACAGTACGTCAGCAAAGAACTTTCTGTGCGAAAGGATGCTTGGACCAGTTACAATACTGAAATTTTGATCTCTTTATCACAGGGTCTAAATCCTGTGATTACTCATTGGTAGTTTGTTTTATATTTTTTATGAATTTCCTAGATGCTGATGCTTTTACTTCTGGTAGTGTAGAGTTTGGAATGTGTGAAGGAATATGAATTGATAGGTTACAGTTTTGATGTATTATATGTTTGTTTTATGGAAAATCTGTACCCAAGTGGTCTTTTTACCGTACCAAGTGGGTGGTTTCTTAATATTTACTATTAGACAGCACATTAGTTTAAGCTCTCCTTGTAAATAAGTACATGATCTATATAGATGGCACATGTTTTTAAAACATCCCCATTCAAAAAATATTTTTTTAATTTAATTTGTATAATCTAAATCCATGTTACTTGTACCTGAAACAAAGAGGACTTTTTTAAAGAAAAGTAGTAATTTAAATACAAATAAATCTAACTGTGCAAAGTTTCTTTAGTGAGAGAGAAAATTTCTACTCTTTTCGCATGTTGTTACTGCTGTACGCAGTTTTATCTGTCCATGTTCCCACTTGCCTGTGAAGGTAAGACTGGAGTGTCATTTTATCGGAGAGAGGTTAGTGACAGATTGTTAATCAACGTTTCTCTTGTGTTTCTTTCAATCTTTCTCACTGTAAATATGTTATGTACTCATTACATACCATAACATTGTCTTGAAATTTTATATTGTACATACTTTATTGTGTATTATAGGCAACATTTTACACATGTAACTACATTGTGTGTAACCCGTTTCAGTTTTATGTATATGGCTGCAGTTTGCAATGACAGAAATATAGTTATGTGTATTTGTACATAACAGATGTCATAGTTGATTGCCAGGCAGTAATGTAAATGAGAACTAGATTATTTTAACATTAGGTTTGAATTTCCATGAAATGTGATGGTGTTAAGTCAAGCATAGATTTTATTTTTGTCATTTGACATTAGAATAAGTCATGAAAATGTAATTTGTGCATGAAAAGGCAAAAGTAATCTCAAGAGTCTCTGCAGTTTTTGTGCAGGGTAGTTTCAAGTGATGTGAGTGGTTACAAAAACGTATTAGCAAGAAAGTAACAGCCACATTGTATATGCATACTGTTCTAGAGAGCAACTCAGAAAGTTTTATGATACCCTACACAAGGTCAGTATGTGCTTCATTCGTTGCCCTGTGCATATAAGGATATACAACACCATGCCAAATATTCCACAGTTAAAGATGTTAGTGTTTTGCAGTTACTATTCTTATTTGTTCCTTCAAGTTTTTCATGGTTATAGCTATTGACAAAATGTGAAGCTTATCTTTCACAAAGCTCCACACAAAACTTGAGGGCGGGTCAAATCTGGAGTTTATGGAGACCAGGTAGTGGCCGCACCCCAGTCCTGCATCCAAACCATGGCTCAGGCAACTGCCCATTCAAGAATGTTGTCACCTGCCTGTGTTTGGTTGTACTCTGACATGTTTAAAAACAATGTTTGGTTTGTCTTCAACTCCTATATGCCACATTCCATTAGCTGTGTGGTACAAAGAGTCAAATATTGTCTAGGTATGTGCTGGATAACAAATGGAGAACATAATGAACTTTTTGAGTTGCTGTTTGCAATGTGTGTTTTTAATTATTGTGTGTCTGTTACCTTTTTAGCAGTACATTTTTGTAGTCACTCGCATAATTTGTAAGCACTCTGTACAGTTATGTGATTCTCACATATAGTTTATATTTTAAACATGCTGATGTAAGGCTTAATAAGTACAAGAGTGTAAGGTGCCACAGCAGGTATAGGCTGATTTTGGGAACAATATTTATAGAGTGAGAACTCCATTTGATGTTCCTTTATGCAGCACTGAATTTGACCACTATGGTGAGGAAAATAGTAAAATGGAGGAACTCTAACCCTGCAGTTTTTGACTTGGGATCATTAAAACTTGATGTTGAATGAGCGCGGAACTTAGACCAAGGAACATTAAGTGGGGTTCCACTATATAAGCATTCTGTATGTACAGACAACGCAAGGAAGTCAGTGTGATGGAATACATATTTTATTGCTGCTGCTTTTTTGAAACTAATCTTTTAGCATTCACTTTCATTTTATTTTGCAAGGGTACAGACTATACAGGCAGGTCTCATTTTACGGAATGGTTATGTTCCTGTAAACATCACGCAAATTGAACACAAAATTCCCTTTTAAAATGGCATATTTCCAGGGGTTAGGGGATTGACAACCTCATTCTTTATAGTGCATAATTATACCACTAGTGGACATACAGACCTGTGGACTATGTATCTACTACATATACAGTATATGTAAATTTCTATACAGTATACATACATTTCTGTACAATATATTATTTATTCCTAGTGGAATAAAAAATAAGAGAGTGACATCCATAGTTTTGATACAGTTTATTCTGATGGGACTGTGGTAGACTTGCTACACAAACACTTTACTTCCTTAGCACTTTCTGTAATTCTATCAGCATTATCACAAACTCTCTAATATGAGCAAATGTAACATTATGGCCTGTGTCAACAATTCATTCATCTTTTTCAATTTGGCTTATTACGACTAATTTCGCTTAAGTACAGATTGTCTTTCTCCGATTTTTCACTTGGATTACACTAGGTGATTTATATTTCTCAACCATTTTGGTAACAAAAGCCAATCCTGTTGAACAGGGAACTACATCAGCTGCATGATTATATCACCAATGTAATCGGTCCACGCATGTGACAGGTAGCATGACAGTATTGTCACTTTCCATTAGCATCCAACACAAGATGAGTGCTGCCAGGGATTGTTTATTCCAAATCCTTTTAAACTGAAAATTATCCCCTATCGTCTATGCCAAATTGCGTTAAACTGAAAATATTAAATACGTTTGAAAAATTGTTGAAATATTCAAGTTATGTTCAAGTCAAATCATGCAAAAAGAAATCGCATAAAATGAGACCTGCCTGTATTTATATATGATGGTATGCTGACATGTATTTGTAGTCCACTTTTGTGTGTTTTAAATATGACAAGAGTACTTCGTGTTTTTAAGGGTTTCCTCAGTTTTTGGCTACTATTAAAAAAAAAACTTTCTGCAGAAATTATATATAGTTCTGTCTTTTACACATTGTCATTTGTGAACATATTTATAACCCTTGCCTCAAAGACATTATAAATTGTGCAATAGTCATTTCCGGTAAAGCCAGGTCATTACAAATACCAACTATGTTGCAAGTTGAAAACTGTTTTCAAAGTACACATTTGGAATAAAAGTCAGTATTACATGTTCAAGGATGTTGTTAATTGTTACAAAAATCAAACATAATGCTGTGGTCCTTCCAGCAGATTTGTTGAACACAGTCTTTTCATAGCAGACAAGAGTACCATGATGAACTTACAGAGGTATTCACATTGTTTGTTATTGTCCTTAGCGTGCATTAATTTATATATGGTTTTGTGAGATATGATCTGAAAGAATGTGTTCTAAATAATTTTAACTATGATATTAATTCTCCTTACAAATCCTTCTTGATTTTCTGTCTTTCTAAACATAATGTGGCTCACCAAGTAATGCTCTTGGAGTAGAGGATACATGAAGATCCAGTTTCTTGTGGTATTTGTAAACTGGCATAGCAGTGTAAGCTCTTACTGTTTGTGAAAACCTGGTCTAGCATTTGCTTCATAATATGTAAAGAGTTTACACTTGCCTCATATTCACTACCCTCTGAAATGCAAGGAAATCTTAGTTTATTTTCACTTCTATATAAGTTATCATGTACTTTCAGGATCACTCTGATGATCTGAATGAAACCTGTACATATTCTGGTAACATTTGAAAGTGATGGTAATATTTGTTTTTTATTAAATTGTAGACAACTTCCATATTATTTTTGTAGCCTATGAACATGTGTGTAGAAGCAGCAATCTAAAAACTATCAGGATTACACTGGTCAGGGGACACATTACCGTAATTCAAAGTACTATTTGCAGCCTCGGAGTTAATGAATCCAAAACACTAATCCAGATGTTTTAGGTTCAACGTTGTTAGGTTAGGGTAATGGCAAGGAGTACTGAGCCACGTAATACATGACCAATTTCCAAATAACTTTTTATAGCCTAGGACATAATGTATCCAAACAGAATTCAAAACTTTTAGGTTTACACTGGTTAGTTACAGATAAAGTAACTGAGCTACTTTTTTATCCACATTATAATTGATGTGTTACTGGTTTCATACTTGCAAGATTTTAAGCTTTCACCATAGTGTAGGTGAGGTCTTCGCTGTCCTGGGATCTTGCACAGCAGCAATGGGTTATTTTTTACTGACATTTTGGGACACCCTACAGTCCCATCTTCAAAGGTCACAGTGTTCAGGAAGAGAGCTGGAACAGGTGGGTGCATGAATATACAGGGACAGTTTTACAGGTGATTGGCTGGCAGGGAAGGTTACAGATACCAATCAGACAGCAGTAAGAAGGTATAAAATGTGAACTCAGAGCATGGCAGGAGGAGGCAGGTGGAGGATTAACCACCACCTGTGACCCATAGGAGTGAAAATGTTAAACAATGCCCATACAGGGAAGCAGTCAGTAATATGAAGTGACTACCAATCATTGTTGTGCAAGATTCCAGCAGAGCAAAGACCTTGTTTCCTACTTGTGTTGTTGTCATATTTAAGTGGAAGGAACACTGAGATGGAGGCAGCATAACATGTCTGTGGCTCTCAGTACAATGCTTTATCACAGTTTTCAGTGTGTGGGTTCAATCAAAGTGCTGACTTAAAGTTTATACCTACTTTCTATTCCTATAGAAAGAAACCAGGTACACAAAATTACCATGCTGTTGTGTATGTGTCTGTCTCCTTTCAATCTCTGAACCAGCTGACCATTTTTCATGAAACTTGGTATGAACATTACTTCATTGGAGGCCACACCAGTATTGTGCTTTTCTATTTTCTGCAGCCTGTAACAAGAACATGGTAAGGATGTGAACTTGTGAAGTGTGACAGCAACACTGAAACCACTTAATTTAGGATAATAAAATTATGTCTGGTAATAGATTTTGAAAAATAAGCAACTTTGGTTAAAATTATTTTTGTAGACTGTAAAATAACATGGTGGGTGTATGTATGTATGTACATACATACATACACACATACATATATACACATATACACACATACATACACACACACACACACATATATATATATATACATACATACATACACACACACACACACACACACACCCATACATACATACATACATACACACATATATACATACATACACACATACATACATACATATATACATACACACATACATACATACACACACACACACATACATACATACATACATACATACCCTTTAGCTTTCAGTTTGATATTGACATTTGATAAAGCTAAGCATGTGTAATTTGGTATGAGGATAGACCATTAACATACACAGTGCATCTACTAAGTTTTAGGACTGGCATTATAAAAAGTATTTGTGTGAAAGAAATGACACTTTTATTGTTTAGTTTTTGACATGGATCCCTTGTAACTGTACACACAGATTTGCATGGCCTACAGTTTCTGGATGCCTTTGTAGAAGTCATCCTTTGCAATGGTGTTTAATGTACTTGTCACGGCTGTCTAGATGTCCGAAAATGGCTCAAAGAACTGCCCCTGCAAGTGGGATTTCACTTTTGGGAACAAAAAGTAATCAGCAGGTGCTAAATCTGGCGAATACAGAGGCTGGACGAGCACAGTTACTTTTGTTGGGCCAAAAACTGCTTGATGATTGTTGCATTGTGGGATGGGGCGTTGTCGTGCAAAAGGAACCAGTCACCAGATTCACACATGCTTGGTCTAACACGTTGAATTCTGTTTAGGAGCCTTTCCATTACACCTTTGTAGTACACTGCATTGATAGTTTCACCCTCCAGAACAAATTCTTTGTGGATTATGCTTTGCCAATCGAAGAAAATCACCAACATGCTCTTCACACGAGACTTCTGAAATTGCAATTTTTTCGGCCATGGCTAGGTTTCTCTGACCCATGCAGCAGTTTGATGTTTAGTGGTCGGATCGTAGGCAAAACACCACGTCTCATCACCAGTTACTATTTTCTTAAAGAAGTCAGGATCACTGTCTGCTGTGGCAATCAAATCTTGGCAAGCTGCAATTCTCCGGTCTTTCTGCTCTGGAGTCAAAGAGTGTGGAATAAAGCGTGAACAAATCTTCCGTTTTCGCAAATCTTCAACTACAATCTTTCTCACTGTGTCCTTGCCAATGTTCACCTCATCTGCTAGCATTCTTAGCAACAGGTGACGGTTTTGAAGCAACAACTGATAAATCTTTTCGACATTGTTGTCATTGCGACACTCTGTAGGCTGGCCACTCCTGGGGTCATTTTCATTGTCTTCTCGTCCATCACGAAATTGTCCATACCATCGGAAAACATTCGAACGGGATAGTGCTTGGTCCCCATAAGCTGCATTTACCATTTGGGGAGTTTCCGTCGCACTTTTTCCAGCTTTAAAACAGAACTTTATCACTAATTGTTGCTCCCTACTCAAATCCATGACGAGGCTTTCACACACAGCTTTGTTTCATGCCACAAATCACAAATACTGCTCAACTCACTCAGACAACACTAAGCACACAACATGTCAAGACTTGCTCCTACGTGTTTCTGTGGGTGACCGCCTGATGGCACACATAGTATTCGCTCTGCACCATCAGTCCTAAAACTTAGAAGAAGCCCTGTTTACATACATGTATGTATGATATACTGGTTATATGTGAACATTAGCAAATATGTTTGCAGTGAAACTGTGAAGTTATATCTGGCACAGAAATAAAGTAGCATGAAACGACACAAATGAAAAGTAGTTAATACCGTAGGAGAGTTGTGTTTCCGATGAGAAACCATGTTTAATGTTGTGTTTTCAAGTCTGTTGTGTGTTCCATCCCAGTAATATCAAAAGTTATTTTCACAACTGAGAGATTACTGATTGCATTCGGTATATAATCATGTTCTTCCAACTGGTAAGACAGTAACTTCCTGGGCTGCAAGCATGAATTAGTTGTGACAGCTAAACAAAGTAAATGCATTGTCCTTCTGCCATGCTAGTTGAGAGTCTGGCCAGGTTTTTGTCATCTCTGTAACTCAAGTACGGAAAATCCCACTAATTATTCCTGCAAGTGTAGGGACATATGAGCCTGTTCAGGCAAGGCGATCTGCCGAGGGTTCTGTGTAAAAAATACTATAAAGAAGAATGAAAAATTTTCAAATATCAGGTTCAGCACTGGACAAAAATAAAAGCATGTATTTTTGGAGAATGCTGGATCATTTACATTGCATAGGACTCTAAACATCCAAAATAAGTTATGGGTGTCACATTAAATTTCCTTTAAATGACCTTAAAATGTATTGAGTGCACACAAAATCACAGGAGCCATGTTTTTCAAAGAAGCAAATTCAGACTATTGTGCTGAATTAATCCTGACGGCATTATTCAGGGACATAATTGAAGATGGGAAAAAATGAAGCAGCCCACTTAAAAATTGAAGGTCAGATTTCTTAGTAGAAATTTCCAGTGTATTTAAAGGTCAGAACTCCTTCATGTATTAAGAAATATTTTTAGAAAGTGCGAATTCTACTCAGAAGCTGGTGGTCGACACTTCAGGAACCTTCTGTGAAACAAGGTAATTTGAATTGCATATGAAAAATGGACTTTGCCTGGCAGATGTAGGCTTTATATATGTTAAAACTTCTGTGACAGCTGCTGTTTGAATAGGTTACTGGGATGCTATGTTTATCCTGCCCCAGTACTTTTTATTGAGCTGCGATTATTTTCAAACCGCAGCTGTGTGCAGAATTTTTCTTCTTTGTAATCTGAACTTCTAATTAAATTGAAAGCATTACTTTTAGCTATGCATAGTTTGTCATGGGTTTTATGGCAGTGTGTGTGATTTATTTAATGAGACTTATGCAACCATGTGTGTGTTATATGGTACCAGTCTGGAGGATGTCTGTGAGTCATGTGAAACACATTGGTAGTGTACTTATTTGAGGCATTATTCCAGCATATTTTTTAAGGGACTGAAAAAAATAGTGACAAACATTAATCAAGGTGGTTGAGTCCCTGGTTCAGAATTGAACCTGCAGCTTTCCACACAAAAAAAAAAATGGTTCTAAGTAGCCAGCCACAACATCCTTGGGGAAATTTGTTTTTGTTAGGCAACTAGTTTCCTCACCGTATTGTTTACCAGTTAAGGGACTGTTTATTTGTGCCATGATTCTCTGAACTATTCATGAATATCAGTGCAAGGATTTATGTTATTCCCTCGTTGTGCCATGTTACACATTTTTACATATCTATGTGACAGACAGCATTTTGTTGTACTAAGATTCGTAGTCATATTAATTACTGTATTTTTCAGTTGCAGAGTTACATGTGCAATACCGAAAAAAAACCTCTGATGAAATTGTAGGTCTTTAAGCTATGTGCAGCATCAAGTCAAATACATACAAATTTTTACTGTTTGTCTGTTACTTTCATACTTTGAATGCATTTGTTTAATCAGGCAATTTTTTCTGCAAGGGTACTGTTGAGTCTACCAGAAAATTAGTTGCTGATCTGCTCATAGTGTAGAATGAGGAAGTTGCAAGGGTTCTGATTGTACCTGTTTTGTGACTGCAAAAGTATCAATTTATTGTAAGTAATTTTAAAATTATTATTATGCTAAGTAATCCTGTCATTTTACACAGTCATTAAGGTGGGTTTTGTAACTGAAAGTAATGCACATTAATACCTTTGTAAGTAATTCAGCGTGTTTTGTAAGATTCATGAAAAACCATTGAATCTCATTATGATAATTGTAGTTTGGTTTAATTGCTGGCAGGAACAAGAGAACTTTTTCTTGTCCAAAGCATGCAGACTGGCTGTGGGGCCCATTGATTCTCCTATCCAGTGGGAATTGGAAGCTATTTCCACCTGGGTAAAGTGGTCTGGATGTGAAGCTGATCACACCGCCACCTAGGGTTGATATGGAGTTGTACCTACACAGTCCTGTATGACTTAATGGCACTTACAGGCTTTCTTTACCTATGCTTTTATTTAAACTAACATGGTCTGAATAGACATATACAGACAGAAGGATTTGGGTAGTTGTGAGTACTAATTTGTGTAGTTGCATGAATTACAGATGCTTTGGCCTCCCCAATAGCACCTACATTTGTTTTAGGTATGTGTGAGATACACCATGGGAAAATTAATTTCATGTTTAAGATTAAGTAACAGCACAGTTATGCTGAAATATATTCCATGCACAAAATATTTCAGGAGTTTAAGCTACTTCTACCTTCAAATGGTTCATTATTATCATACTGACTCTTCACTCATTTGTTCTTATTTTCTTATGGTGGGAACTAGATCAAACTTAGTACACCTACCAAAATAAAAAGTGTGGTTAGCATATTATATGAATATTCAGAATCTGATCCCTGCCCCAAGCCTACACATGTCCAGTCTGAAATGTGATGCGTAAACTACAGGGTGACTGGGAAGTAAATAAGTGATACTGAACATGATTGAAAATTTTGTGTTACTCATTGTTTCTCAGTGGGAAAATTGCATAGAACTGTGCTTCATGCAGGATGAAGCACCGCCACATGTTGCACTTCCTGCTTTTGTGTGGCTTAAAAACCATTTTCCCAAGTGCTGGGTTGGACCTCGAGGACCAGCAGTGGCCTCCGTGAAGTCTAAAACTCATTCCATGTGATTTCTTTGTGGGATTGGGCCAAAGAGGAAGTCTGGTGGCCAAAACCAAGAACACAAGGTGAACTGAAATGACAAATGTGAGGTACTTTGCCACTAATTCTCTTGACTTAGGAAGAGTGTTGAGCTTGTCTTTCAGGTTGGAGAAGTGTGTGCAAAATGCTGGGGTGTATGCTGAAGCTTGACATTAAATGGTAGTATGGGCATTAAAAAGAGCTGCGGTAGCATATTCAGTAAGACAATTAGACTATGAGCAGGACTATCTGGGTTGTGAATCCTGGCAAGGGCAAGAGATTAAGCTCTTCACCAAAATGTCTGGGCCCCACCCTGCCTTCTTTCAATGGGTATAGTAAGGGATGTCTACCATGGAGGGGGGGGGGGGGGAAAAACACCGGGTTGTTAAGACAAACCATTTACCTTCTTTGGGTGCAAGGTTAATAAAAAAATTGAAGCGTACC
>Ga0123352_10018737_pt1 | contig 11036 bp, 6 predicted proteins | sample TergutLab28metaG_FD_89700 | JGI IMG/M metagenome (GOLD analysis project Ga0123352, IMG submission 89700) | Labiotermes labralis P1 segment gut microbial communities from Petit-Saut dam, French Guiana - Lab288 P1 | ecosystem: Host-associated > Arthropoda: Insects > Digestive system > Gut ... | reverse complement strand
GTATATGGACTGGATTGGGCTGGCCCAGGATAGAGACAGGTGGCGGACCCTTGTGAGTGCGGTAATGAACTTTCGGGTTCCGTGAAATGCGGGGAATTTCTTGACTAGCTGCAAACCAGTTAGCTTTTCAAGAAGGACTCTGCACCATGGAGTAAGTAAGTATATGCAAACTGAATGAACTGATTCCTCTAAATGCATAAACTGGGTGGAATATATTTAACTATGAGATGAAGCAGATGTTTTCTTCAGGGTTTAAGAAACATGGTAAAGCACATCCTCCAACCTGCCAGACTGTTTGCATAAATGAATGAAAAAATGCCATATAAGGCTGCATGTACAATACAGTCTTTCTGATGATGAACATAAGATGTTCGAAACATGAAGAAGGCCAAGAAGAATTGAATTGAAACATTAATTTAAAAGTGAAATTTGTTGGTTAACATTATATAATTGTATCACAATGCACGGTACAAAAAAACATAAATTGCTTTCATAAAAATATCCTTGAAAAAATTTATTTTCTTCAAGAACAAAAAGGAAAAAATAAAAACCAACGTTCCTTTACGTCACACAGCGGCAGCAGGAGAGCGACGTGTTTCGGCAGTCGCTATGTTTGCGCCATTTCCTGTGTTCCAAAATGGCGTCACGTTACATCTGTCCCTTTATTGTTTCCAGTCAAGAATCCAAACTAACTTCATTCGACAACTTTCATTGTGACTGTAGCACCAATTTTTTTTCTTTCGAAATACAGTCAGTAGTTCAAGAACCGACCATGCGCACAGACAGACAGACACGCGTTAATTTTATGCACTTTGTGAGAAGAATGCTTAAAAAGCGAAAACAACCATCGTTGCCCTCAACGGGAATCAAATCCGTGATCGCAATGTTTGAAGAGGCAATAACGAGTCTTGTATGCAGATATGGCGTCATTTTATGCAAAACGAAAGAAAACAACTCCTGTCACTTGTTATTTAATTGTACTTCTTATAGGCTCAACATGTTTCGGGCATTACTATGCACGTGCTTGAGCCAAGCAACTCGGACACCACTCCAGCCTAACGTCCAACATACAGCAAACCAAGAACGATACGACCAATGTGGTAATCAACATCATAGTCGCGAGCTCCTGATGATGGACATAGTAATGCCCGAAATATGTTGAAGCTAGAAGAAGTACAATAAAATAACAAGTGGTATCTAGTTGGTTTTTTATTCTTCAGTTATCACAATGATGCACGGTCCAATAAACATCAAACAGCCCCTGTGTCTGTGTATGCACCATTGACATGCTCGGGGGGAACGTTGTTATGACAGTCACAGAGTCAGTGGGCCCAGTAATCACGCGATGTCTGAATGGTTATGAACAACCTTCAAACATAAGTCACGAGGCCTCAACTCAGTTGCTTACGCGGGACGGATATCGCAGGCTGCGAAAAACAAGCCGAAGGCTGATGCCCTCAGGCACTTCAGTCCACGGATGTAAGCAGCATGCTGTCGGCACAGCATGAAAAGAAAAATCTTTCTCGAAAATATGAATGCAATAAAGAAAGCAAAAAGTTTGGAAGTTACAAGTTTTTTTTACCGGAACCCTTGCGGTAGTTTCACACACCAAACACCTAGAGATAATGAGAGTGGCCACTGAAAGAAGGGCGGTCTTGGGGTGGGGGGTGGGAGGCAGAATGACGAGATCAATAACACTGACGATTGAAAAGAGACGGCTTGAGTTTGACGGAGTTCGGAATAAAGGAAACACTGACTTGCTCACTTTTAGACCATACAAAAACTTGCATCGGTTTCCTCCACTAATATATCCTAACGTGAACTAGCCTTGTGAGTACTGTGTAGTACTGTGTAGTTGAAGATGATTATGAAGCGTCTGTAGAAAGATACTGAGCTGGAAAACCGGAATTACGCGGAAAAAACTGCCGCTGTGTTACTTTGTCTAATATAAGTTGAACCGGGACCTCCGCGGTGAGAGACCGGCGAATTACCGTCCTCATCTGTCGCACAACACGGCATCAGACATTAATCTGAATAATATCGGCACAACAATTCGGCTCCAAATTCAGCGTAGACATTGCGTTTATTACAGCACGTTGAACGTATAAGAGTTACCATTGATTTCAATGGATATTCAAGACAGTGCTGATGGCAGGATCACCTTCATAAAGCGCACGAAGATAAATCAAAGGACCAAACAAGCAACTGTTATTTCCGCTCTATGTAACACCACTATTGTTGCGTCGTTATTTCAACTAAAATAGTCTACTGCCGTCACATACCGAAGATGATGTTCTAAGTTCCTGAATGCGTTGTCTGTATTTGGAGGTATATTACTCATCTACAGACCGGTTATCAAACCTATATGGAGCTACGGAATAGAACTGTGGGGTTGCACCAGCAAGTCCAACATAGTCATCATGCAGAGATCCCAATCCAAAATTCTCAGAGCCATAGCAAATGCAACCTGCTATGTTACAAATCATACTCTACATACAGACTTCAGCATCCATTACGTAAGTGATGTCATCGACGAAAGAATCAATAAACATCACAACAAACTGGAAGCCCATCCCAATCCATTATTAGAGCCACTATAACAACCTGTAAACAGTAGGAAACTAAAAATATGCTGGCCTTTACACTTGCAAGGCACCTGAGGTGAATACCCTACCACGTTATGGTAATACATGGTATCGTAGCGTACTTGTATAATCATCGCATTAACTTATAGATTGTATTCTTTCTGATTGCTATTAAATATATATATATTTAGAATTGCAACGAACAGCCGTGTTGACACATTTTATTGATTTGCTGTGGAAATTTCTTTGGAATTCAAAATTGTTTTATACAACCCATTTCGTTTTATTTGATGTGGGTTTGCAATGAAATAATAATTCACAATCGTTTCCAAAGTAATTATACATAAATAATTTACTGATATATATTGCGCCCTAAAAAGTTCTTATTTAAACTTTCAGTTACACTATCTCATTGTTACAGATACTCTAACGCGTTCAGCACAAGGTACTGACACAGGACTATATTTATACATCGTCATTTTAGATTATACCATCTGAAGAGCGCCTACGCTTGACTTTACTGTTTCTTACACACGTTCTTATCCTACACCAGGCACAGGTGCATTGTACTGCCTTTGTACACATGTGGGTTTTAAATGTATACATAATACCCTTTATTTTAGATCACCTATTTTATATTAATTGTGTGTATGAATCACTGTAAAGTCTGCTATTCTTACTACATTTTACAGTTGTACGTCACCACTTCTCACTTTTTCTTTCTTATAGCCCGATGATGGCTACTAATGCAGCCGAAATATGTAGCTGCTACTGTTCTTTACTATACACGTTATTTGTTTGCTTTTGGCGCGACAGCCCCCATTGAGCCAGGGCCTCCTCATTCACGAGGTTTCTATATCACTCACAACGACGTAACACAGTGAGTAGGACTCCTCTGGACGAGTGATCAGCTCGTCGCAGAGACCTCTACCTGATAACACACAACACTCACAAGAGACAGACATCTACGCCCCGGTGGGATTCGAACCCACAATCTCAGCAGGCGAGCGGCCGCAGACCTACACCTTAGAATGAGAGGCCACTGGGAACGACGTGTTATTTGTTGGTCTTATCAAATAAAAACACCCGAGCAGCCCGCCTAAGAGATGCAATATTCAGTTCCTTAGTACTTTGTAGTTTCATGCAACATGTAGCTCTGTACCTATTTCCTAGCCACTGGTGCTATTTGTATGCCAATATGCAAACTCCTTTCATCTAGTTCTCTCTGTTTCTCCTTCTGGTACTGTAGTGAAAGGCGATCCACGTACATTGTTCCATTGCTTGGCAACAGCTACATTCATCACAGGTTCATACGGAACGCTAGACTACTTAACTGTGTGTACGTTACTGCAGCACTTACACGGAACGTGTAGGTTTCAGGATCCATATCCAGAAGAGAGTAGTCGGCAATGCGGTCTCCATTTGTATCAATGTTAACTTGACCAGCCAGTCCTGTAAATAAATCAAATGCAAGGCATTTCAATTCGCCATGTTCCACACTGAGGTAGCTGTTGACCAGCTGAGCGAGAAAAAGTTTCTCAGTAGTGACTTGGCACCACAGTTGTTCAGGTGGCCCCAATATAAAAAATATTTCAGAGCAAATACGACTACAACAATCAGTTTTGTTTTGTTCCTTTTGTAGTAAATTAACTTGAATTTTATTTTTGAGCAGGTATTCAATTTCCGACACTACCAAATTAATTAACGTTTGATTTACAAATTCTTTAAGCGCCAACAAATACACAGTTCTATAGGGTATATATTTTACTGTTACTTTGCTGATTACCTAAGAACAAAATTATTATAAATGATGAAACACTAGAACAAGTTAGCCAATTTACTTATCTACGTTGCAGTTTATCTTACCAATTTTCCAGTGACGTAGAATCCATATTGGCAAAATTTTTACAATTATTATTATTTCTATTAAGAGAACTATTTTTAAGAAAGTAAGAACGGAAACCATTTTGAAAATATACAACACACTAGTTTTACCTACATTTTTATATGGGTCAGAAAAGTGGACTCTAACAGCCTTACAAAGACGAAGAACTGAAGCGGCAGAAATGAAGTTACTGAGACCTCTGGCAGGCTACACCCTTTATGACCACAAAAAAATTACTACATACGCCGCGAACTACGGATTACAGGCATACTAGACAAGATAGATGAATACAGACGGAACTGGCTTCTACACTTGCACAGAATGCCACAAAACCGAATCCTTTTGAAATCATACCACTACAGACCACAAGGAAGGAGAACAATTGAAAGACCGAAGAAGCGTTGGCGCGAGCACCTGTAACTCTGGAGACGGAACGGATCAAAGGGTCCAATCCTTGATGTTTATGATGATGATGATCTTGATGATACGCCCTGTACATCAATTCACAATGCACGGAAAGTACAATTTTAAGGTACCATCTGTTGAGAGGAGGGTTCTCTGTGGAATTTGATTTTGTTTTGTTTCGATCAAATATTAAGCGTCGTACAAGAAGAGAAATAACTTCATAATCCCCCCTCCCCTCACCAAAAAAGAACCTAGTTAATAGTGCACTAATTTGGTACATAACCTGCACGTCACATTCTGACATACACCTATTTTTACCATGGACTAGCTCCGTGTAACGAAACTTCAAAGACAGCAGCTCCGCTATGTACAGTACGCACTCCGCAGTACAGAGTAGTCATAATCATGCAAAATACTAAGGCCAGTGTAGCCACTGACTTGGTGGAAATATCAAATGTTAATCTCCATAAACCCGAGATTTTATGTCCCCACTGCAGTAGGTATTACCATCAGGAACTTCTGGAATACGACGCTGTTCATTTTGGGTAGAGAGGTGTTAAAGTTTAGTTGCAACGTACATAGGCTTACTGTCCCTCCCGTAACATCAGTATCACCTCGAAACTGAATATCGAATCTCTAGGTTTCCCAGAAGAGACCGTAACTCATTATTACATTTCAGAATGTGACGCACATTATCATAATATTTAATGTAGTTACGCAATTGTTAGAGGCCTACTGGTGCTCTCCTGTGTTTAAGACTTGTCAAGAGGCCCAGCACAGTACGAGGGGTTATTTCATCCAGCCTCTTCAACAAGAAAACATAATCAGTTTCCGAAACTACCCTGATGGAGCAAAATTCTAGGACAAAACAATGTCCACAGTAAGAATTTACTGTTGCGTTAAGGTGGCGAGCCACACAAGCTAAAGACGGGAATTTCTTACAAGTAGCCACCACCTCTCGGTTGCACTGAGAACGTGGATTTTGGTAATGTCAGTTCCCACACAGTTAAAGGCAGCACTTAACCACGACGACCACGAAAAATACTGTGCAATTAGAAGACTGTAGTTCTCCGCGATGTGGTGGTTGCAGCCTCCAGCTACGAAATGTCGGCTACTATCTGCCAATTGACAAATTGTCATATTCCAGAAGGCAAATATAGCAAAGCCTCTGCGAGACCCTCACCTCTTGCACTCTATTTGTTAATTCGATTAGTGCTGTCGAATCGCTCTCCAAATCCAGACTCTAACCGTGTATACGCACAGAACCCGAAACAGAATTGTAGTACTGTCTAAACGAATCTTGGGAAAATGGCGACCAGGTAGTAATGCCCCAAGACAGGATCTTCAATATGCAGTTGCTGCTTGTTTAACCCTTATCCTGCTAACGTGGAGAATATGGTGAGCTCCTAATAATGCCAGCAGATGGCAGATGGGATTTAACTCGGCGTTTAAAGGGTTAATGACGCCATCAGTAATTCTGACTACAAAGCGTTGAATTATCGGATGACAAAGAATAAGGAATTGGAAAGCATATATAAGGAAGAGATCGTGGAGTAATTAAGGTAATACGCCATCATTTGCTTGGGGACAACCACGACAGACATCAGTCAGGAATGCCGGCGACGCAGCCGATATCGGAACTAAGTCAGGATAACTTAGATGTGTTAATGCCTGAGCCAACTTGCTTTAGTGTGATGATAGTACGTTCCGTTAACAAAGCTGAATTACCAACAACTTATTTTTAAAATGGTCCTGGGAAGAACACGTACATTCGCCAGCATACGAAAGGAGAAAGCCAGACTGCAATAGGGATTCGAAGACATGAAACTTTGACGTCAGAGTGCAAACGTAGGAAGTAGTTTGCAGCGGGTCTGAAGATGTTCTGAAAGCCGCAGTTTACGAGATCGATAGCAATATACATATCGCATTGTGGGCCATATATGAAACCATATCCTGTGCGCCCAGAATAATAATGGATTATAAAAAACACCACTTTGGTTTATTTTAGTATTACATTGCACGGAATAGTAAACTTTACCACAAAATAAATAAATGAATATTCTTTATATTTGTACTTTCAGAATAAGGAACGGCTGGCATTTCACGGTCATCCACATATTCCCGATGGGACTTCTTCCTGATAGGAAATATATAAATTTCTCTTTCAACTTCAAAACACAATATTTAACTTCAAATTGTGACACATATCGCACTTCCCGCCCCATACAATACATCCCTCCCCCAGAAAATATTCAAAAAAATTACCCTGCGTCTTAACTCCGGAAGGTGAAGCAGTAGAGAGGTATTGAAGGCTCTGGCTGTTTATAGGGTGTTTCTCATTACTTGTAACGTAGCGCCTTGTTAGAAAGAAAACAAAGTATTATATGTCCTACACACAAGTCTGAAATGATTACGCTTACGCTTATAAACGTAAATGAACACAACTTCAGACCACAGTTTTGAGAACAGGGACACATTTGGACCTAAGAAAGAAAAAGTAAGGGGGGGGGGGTGGAGAAAATCCCTAACTTGTTCTCTGCACCAAACATCAGGACTACTGAAAAGGATGTGACGAGTGACAATGGGAAAGAGGGGAAAGGTAGCAAATATGAAAGCGATAAGAAATTAATAAAAAGTGTTGGTAGGAAAATCTGAAAGATACGAGACAACGTGAAATAATTTTTTGTAGATGCTTGAGTACTAAAACAGCTATAAAAAGGTGACTCAGGATAGAGTGGAGAAGCAGGCTGTTGTGTTCAGGGTAACGAACACTCCTGATACAAGAAAAGCTTACGGTTTCTGTATCGCCTTAGAAACTGTCTGCTGCTCAAGAGAGATTCTGAAAGGGGTGGAAATTAATAAACACCCACAGTACCGTACCTTCAAAAGTTGCCAGTTTTCATCTGTTAACATAAGAAGAGCAAAGAGAAGAAGAAACTTGATTGTTTCCTAACACTGAAACTAATTAGCGTCGATTACGTCAATGGCGTAAAGTGATGTAACAATTTGTTCATTAAATCTGAGTTTGCCTGGGAATGGCAAAGTCCCTGCGGTGCCTTGTGTTGTGGAACTGCTGTGTATCCAGAGGACGTCAATTAGAACGCAAAAACACGAGGTACATTTGCCATTCGTAACCTTTTCAGCATAAATAAAGCCTAGAGATTTTTCAGCCTTTATGGCTTCCATCCTCTAGGGTAATACTTTGTGGAATTCAAAATTCTGTACCAAAACAAAATGATGCTGCACACATTCATTAACTTATGTACAGGCCGTTATTTCCAGTCAGAGGCAAATGTCAGGACGTTCCTCACAACAAATATTAGGGTCAGGTGGACAGCATTTATTCTTTTACAGCACAGAGGTCCTTATTTCGCATCCAGTAATGTTTGTTTTTTATAGTTATCATCAGTTCTTCCACCAAGTGCAAATAATATATTTGAGCTTTTTAATATTAAAGTTTATCCAAATAATGTTAAAATATAATGTATAAAATTCAGTTCCTACCACACCCAGAGTATAGTCCGTTCAAAAAAAAAAGAATTAATAAGTTAATGTGGATTAGAGAAAAATCGCAGATTAATGTGAGAATATCATCATCATCATCATCATCACCATCATCATATATCTGTCATGCAGTTCGTCCACTTGTTGACCCGTTCCGGTCTCACGTATTCAGAAGTCTCTTCAAAGGTCTACCATGATTCCTTCTGCCAGCTGGGGAGTAGTGTTTCATTACCCTGGGTAATCTATTTCGAGGCATTCTATTTACATATTGTATCCAATTTCTCTTGTATTCCAGTAATTTGTCCAAAATTGGTGTTATTTTTAACTCCTTTGCAATTTGTGTATTTGTTTTGTAATCTGTCCAAATGTATCCTGCTGTTCTTCTCCTGTATTTCATCTCTGGTGCTGTTATTCTTCTGGCGTCCTTGCTTTAATAGTCCAAGATTCGCTGCCACATAACAAGACTGGAAAGGCTAGTGTATTGTATAGTTTTATTCTTGTTTTCTTAAGAGTTTTTTGTGGTCTAAACACATTATTTAAAATACCTGTAATTTTCAATAACTTATTTAATTTGTTATCAATGTCCAATTCTCCTTCATAAGATATCATATTTCTTAAATAGTTAAACAAATTTCTTTGTTCTATAATTTTATCTATTACAGTTCTAATTCTCACTGGATCTCGCCCTTTAAATGCCATCGATTTTGTTTTCTGTACAGCTATAGTTAAACCACATTCTATTATTATTTGATTTAATTTATGTGCAGCTTTCTGTAGGTTAGCTTCTGTGTCTGCTATTATGACTTGGTCGTCTGCAAATAACAGCGTGAAAGAAACAAATAAAACAGATTGTGTGCAACTGAACATTAAAGCAAGCGACGTCGATTGACGCGAGGCGGGAAAGAGCGCCTCTTCAATATTTCAGGCTCATTCTCGGTTACAGCGAATTGTACATTCCATAACTTGTTAGTGGCTGTTATGTTTTGGGACCTTGAATGGTCAATTCCATTCTACATTTATCAGCCAATCAGTCGTAACGTGTCTCTACACCTAAGTACATTTCAAGGCTGAATATTCGAAAAAACTGGGCGGTGAGTATAATATTATCATCTATTTTTTTTACATTCAGTCATACAGTGTTTGGGGCCTATAGATTATGAATTTCATACTCTGTATTAATTCACTGTAAATTATTGGCTACCTTGATTCGTTAACCTTTTAAGCCTAGTGGGTTTTTAACACACCACCAGTTTTAACATACAAAAATTCTATACGATGCTCACATTGCGTTTAAGTGTTCTGTACGGACTGCATGGACCTTGTAAAACATGAACAGATTGGTTGGTCTCTTATAAATGAGATGGAGAGCGTTTACTGCGCAGTACGCAATGAGTCCATACATAAAACAGAAGAATTTCTTCTTCAAAGGGTTAAAGCATACATATTGTCCGAATTTAAAGAAGCATTTGTGGACAATACCGCCACTTGAAGTTCGAGAGATAACTTCAGGCTCATATTTTAAGGTTCATTGTTACTTACATTTAAAAAATAACAACAAAGTGTTTATATTATGTATTGCTTCTACGTAAAATATAAAATAGATTAAATTTGTAACCGAGAATCATGTAAATTTCCTGAAATTTTGTGGCTCAGAAACATGGATGTTTGTTGCTAGCCGCAGTATTGCTAGCTCAGTTTGGACGTACACTGGAATTTACTAACACAAACCACATATCATTTCAAAAACATCATTTTCTGTAGCTGTACTCTCTCGAATCAGCCAGTAGAACAGGCGCTATCCATTTTATGTCAGAACAACATACAGGAAAATAAATACATCTGTCCGTCCTCCTTCGCTCTCAAGTCCATCCAGGAATACACAATAAACAAAATTGTCACAGTCCATTTGTAAATTTCTTCCATCTCCCAAAATAACGAGAAGTTAAGCAAACAGTCGGTCTCTAAACAAGCATGCTACACTTGATTCTCGGTCTTTGTTTCCCAAATACAAAACACGAGTACAACAAAACGTTTAATTTGTTCTAAACGAAAAGTTTCTCACTTTACAAAGTCAGAACAGGAAGGAACGCTGTTTACATTGTGGTGATTGCGGAGGGAAATACCGCGCCCGAATCAACAAGGGTGACGAGATTCAGCACCGCAGTGTTCGGTCTGGGTCCCTCAGAACTCTGATGAAGATAATATTCGAACGTGTGATTTCAGTACCTTATGTGATTAATTTTGAACTGCATTAAGTGAAAGGAAAGTGCGAAGCTTGTCTTCTTAGATTTTCTAGTTTTGTTGTAATCCTAATAAACTAAAATGTCAACTAAACTTTTCTTAATTCAAATTTACTATCTTAAGTTTATTTCTTGAGTTCGTGGTGTCGTTTTTATTGTCTGTTGAAAACTTAAGGACACCGATTTTAAAGTATATTTTGCATTTAAAAATCGTTAAAATTGTTAAAATTCTCTATTGGCCTGAAGATGACGGTTTACAGTCAAAACATGTTGCCGTAATGTGACCTGAGTGTGTATACAGGGTGTTTCACGACTTTAGGGCATAACTGCAGGAGGTGATTTCCTAGGTCTTTGTGATCAAAAAAGTTCATATAAACATGTGTCCGATTTTGGACGGTTACGGAGATATGACCGTTT
>Ga0123352_10018736_pt1 | contig 11036 bp, 7 predicted proteins | sample TergutLab28metaG_FD_89700 | JGI IMG/M metagenome (GOLD analysis project Ga0123352, IMG submission 89700) | Labiotermes labralis P1 segment gut microbial communities from Petit-Saut dam, French Guiana - Lab288 P1 | ecosystem: Host-associated > Arthropoda: Insects > Digestive system > Gut ... | reverse complement strand
TGTATATATACACATATCTCCTTTTGGTTAAAAGAACGTTTGCGAAGCTGTTTATACTCGCCTTTTTAGGCGAGACACATACATGAAACTTGCTCTGTTGTGTCCATTAGATAAGCAAGCCTCTGTCCTGGCATAGCTTACTCCATTCTAGTCAGCTCAACAGTGTGCGTTAAATGTAGTCGCTACTTTTTTACTGTGCCGGATGACGGAAGAATAGCTAGCTTCCGAACGCTGTTTCGGATAAAGCCGAGATTACAAAAAAAAAGCCATGTAAATGGTTGCGGTTAAAAACACGCCTTCGTTACAACCTTCAGGTTTACACATAAACTCCCGGCATTTTGGCCGATAATGCCGACCTTACAACAATGTCACAAAGTGTACTAAGAAGAGTTGCCTAGTTTGGGGATGTGACGTCGTCCAGTTTGGCAAGCAGGCAACAACGATATGGAGAAACGTCCTGTTCCCTTAATCAGGGCAGAAGAAAAAAACAGCCGGTTCCTTAGAAACGTTTATATCCACCTAACGAACTGTCGAACCGTACGGGTAACATGCATATACGAGTAACACCGAGAAGTCTGTGTCCCGTACACTACAGCAGGCAGCAGTCTTCACAGACAACACCCTCCGAACCGCAACTAATGACCTTCAAAATGTATACCGTTGCACCAAATTCCATTTTTCGGAACAGACAGAGCATACTTATGCCTGTACCAAGATCTCTTCCCACGCGTCTCGAGCCTACTTAGTAGAACCGGGAATGAAATCCGTAATACCTAAGTGAATGTGTAACAGCGGATGGGTACAGGAAGCTGGGTATTAAGTAAGGGCCAGCAATAGGGAATAGCACAACGTTTCTTGTGTTTGTTGGCGCAGTGGAAGGCGTCTAACTGCATAAAGTTATTGCTCGATGCCACAATTTTGTATCTGAGTTATGTGGTGGAGTATGAAGTAAGGACTGCGAGTTCCAATGCCTGCGGCGGAGTAGCTACTGGCAGAACAGACGTGCTCAAACATTTATGAGGTGAGGTCAGCTTCGGCAAAGCTAGGTGTGCATGCGGGCAACATGAAATTAAATACACAGAATGAAACATGTATAAGTAGAATCATATTCATAATGTCTAAGTGTAACCACGTGCAATAAAAATACAGTGACAAGAGTAGGACAAATTTATACAAACGCAATTTACTATCCAGGCTAGGGTGTCGCTGTCTTTAACATATCTTTAAAAAATGACGCTGCCCGCGAACCACGAGTTGAACAGGCCTGTGGTTGGGCACCGAAGCCGGTTAAGTCTCAGCACAGGAACCAAAGAATGTGCCACAACAAAGCGGTATGAAGCTCATTACAAGTAAGCCCATTTCCATAGGGAAGCACAACCCAAAATGAAAGCCTGGCCCGCGAGGCTCGGGGATGGGCAAAGGCTGAAAAACTCATCCTGGATAAAGCAATAATTTTGAGAAGCCTAAGAAAGACGAGGCCAACCTTAAATAGCCATAGTGCTAAAGAAGAAGCAGAAGAGGATGGAGGAGGAGGAGGAGGAGGAGGAGGAGGAGGAGGAGGAGAATGTTATTTGTTGTAGAAAATATGGACTATACCTACACATTAAGGTAACAGTACAAACAATTCACTTATATATAATAATGACCTACACAATTATCAACCTGATGAAATAAAGTGAAATGCCAACTTGATGCAACGAAGTAATTTTATTGACGTATTCTTAGCTCGACATGTTTCGGCTAGATACGCCCATCATCAGAAGCATTAGACTTTGAGTTGCTGCATATGGTTTTCAGCACCGAGTTTTTGAATAGGCCGCTGTGTAGGTCGTGTGTGCGGTGCGGATGGTGCCGCACATCTAATGCTCCTGATGATGGGCGTATGTACCCGAAACATGTCGAGCTAAGAATACATCAATAAAATTACCTAGTTTCATCAAGTTGGCATTTCACTTTATTTCATGAGGAAGATGCACGGTCAAACAACCCTCAATTTTCAACCTCTTTGCATTATATACTTACTCGTAACAACCACATATGTAGTGCAGTCCACATAACCCTGTGCATTGCATACTCTCGACACGCAGCTACAGCAAAAACAAATTTAGAAATAGCATATCTCTCATGGTGTTGTAAATAACAAAGAGATCACAAAAGTCCAAACTAAATAGTTTCTATAATGTTAACTTGCATCACACACATGGACAAGGGAAGGTTTGTTTTCCGGCATCATGCCCCACTAAACTACCCAAAGTTCTTTCCAAAACAGACATTTTCAGAAAACTCGTGCTTCGACACGATGGCAGTGAAGTTTGTTTTAATAATTCCGCCTCAATAAATTGTTTTACACAATAAATACAAAGTTAAAAATTGACAGCGCTGCCTCCAGCGTAGGCCAAGGAAAACTTCACATATTTAACGCACTTCCCTTGCCCTTCGCTTGAGGCACGACTGTCGATTTCAAGGTTTTGATTCTAACGAGATAGCCATCTTTTGTTTCTTATTTACACATTCCTTGCGATCCGTTAATCTGGGAAAGAAATTATCCAGGATCAAGCACTTGTAAGTACAATATTTAAGGATTATTAAGATTATGATGTTGTAATATTTATTGGTTAAATATCTTACTGTTTCTACTTGAGAAATATTCGTACGGGTACGTCTAGTTTATGATGAACAAGATCAGGCTGTGTGCTTAAAAAGTAATATTGAGGCTCATTCGTGCAACCATTGTTGTCCTGGAAAAGCAATAAATATTACATAATCTGACTGTCTGTTTGTAGCCGTAGTTATATAGCATGCAATGCGCATGCGCCATATTCTGGTCTGTCAAGCTCTACAACATTTTCCCACAGAGTCTCATAAACAGCCTGATTTCCAGGAGGACGTCACTGAATACAAGATGTGTTTTGATTGTCTCTACAACACTTGTTTAAAAAAATTCCTCATTCTAAGAAGAAATGAGAGACTAATAATGATCATAAATATATAATGGTCCTTATGTAAAAAAAAAAACCATTACTTTACCAGATTTTCAATGAAACAAAACTATTCTCTACACATTTTCGAAAAATGCTCAAATATAAAATTTCATAACAATCCTTTCAGTGGGAACAGAGGTGTTCCAAGCGGACGTAGGACAAGGCAAAGCTAATACTCGCTTTCCGAAATTTTGCGAACGCGTCTAAGAACGAATCGAAATGGCGCTCCCCACAGTCCTGCTTTTCCGTGCTGCGGCGTTTGTGCGTGCGAAGTGGTCAGTGCCTTCACATCACCAGTACGAGTGCGAGTCGCAACATTGATCCATCTGTGAATATGCATACACATACTATACACGTACGTCTACGCCCCTCAGACATGTTCACTGTACATCACAGCAAGACACACACGGATGTATATCCTTTTGTGACTCTTGCGCGTAGTACGAGTAATTGCGAAAAGAAGCTCTCGGCTTCGTCATTCCTTGTCTGCCCGTCCACTTATAAGCAAGGAACAAATCCGCTTCCACCGAATGGATTTTCGTAACAACAGATACTTGCAATTTGTACTAAAATTTGAAGACGAATTCAAGTTTCTGTTAAAATCGGATAACAACAGCAGACATTTTACATGCAGCATTACGTATACATGACTGCTCTTGTTAGAAACTTCACCACAGCTTCCATGGTTGCCAATATTACATTATTTACCAAGATTACCAACGTTCCTCGTTCCTATGAATCTGTGGTTACGCGAACGCGTAAAAAATTAAATGCTGTGGACATTTTCTAACATTCTTTTTATCTCAGTAATTAACCAACTTGATGCACAAAATTTTTGTTTTACAATAAGTTTTATTTCATGCCTCTATATGTTTCGAGTACATGTGTTCGAAACATGTAGAGGCATGAAATAAACTTATTGTAAAACAAAAATTTTGTACATCAAGTTGGTTAATTACTGAGTTAAATATACTGAGATGCGCAGTCAGCAAAACGTCAAAATTTTCTAACCTGTTTACTACGGCACTGTAAACCGAACAGCTTCTCAGCACCTGTGAATTTCAGAATTAATTTCGAAAGGCACTCCACTTCCCATGTGGCCTTGAATAAACTCGCTGCCCAGTGGTTACAAATCCTGCTTCTATTCGTTACGTTATAGGTTAGAATTAACGTCGACTTGGCTAATGTTATTCAGGTTTTACAATATATTCCGTAACACCCTGGAATATCTTCTTCAAATTTGCTATAACCTCTGCTTTTTACACACTTCTCTTCAAATCATACACTTAACCATTATGCCATTCGACGCTTTGTACCAGTAGTAATTAAGAACCAATTTTACATTTCAAATTAACCATTTAACACTTTACAGGAACAATAAGTGTATGCTACTTCTGGCCAGTAATACCATGAGTGAGATACGAATTTGGAAGCCTGGATTCGGTTCCCCACCTGTATGAGGCAACTGTTGAGGATTTACAAAAATGCGGAATTGTCACATGCACATGCAGCCTTTACCGAAAGGTTTAAAGTCATAGGCGAAATAAATTTATCTAAGGGAGGTTGATGAGACGGTCCTTATGTCTGTCGTACGGGCATTATCAAAAGTAATGACTCCATTTTATGGTTTTCGTTTCTTTTTGCGTCTAAACTGGCGTTATTGGGGAAAAATAATTTTCCGTTCACAGCAGTCCAATAGAACCCTCACGAAGAACAAATCGAAACAGACATGTTCTGCGATAAAAACCTAGAGTTTAACGTTCAGCGAGAATAAAGCACAGGCCCTATTGAAATAACCAATTAATTATTTAAAAATACTTGTGGAATGTTGAGAATTTATTGAAACATAAGTAAAAAGTTCATTTTGAAGTGTGATAACCGCCATTAAAATCAGCTTTGCAACAACAGGCCCTTCAGTATTTGTATACGCATACGAAAATGAAAGCAAGAGAAGTACGACAATAATGAACGTATTTACATTGCAGTAAATACAGACTGCTGGTACACAAAATAGTACACATGCAGGGTATTAAGGGTACTGTCAATGACCTGCCAAATCCTGTGAAATGTACGGAAGTTCTGATAGCCAAAATTCCCTGAACAGCGGTTTTCAGTAATGATACTGATCTCTCCAGTGAAGAGCCGAATGATGAGAGAGATGTTCATGTATCGGTGAAAATGTAAACAGACGCGAACTTTGACAACAACAGCGTAATGAAAGCAAGAACTATTTAATTAATTCGCAATATTTGTCAACAGCAACTGATAATCTGCAACAGTAAAGTGGGCTAATTAAAACGTTCTATATTAGGTGACAACACAGCCTGTTTCCACTGTACAAATCAAAGGCCTGGCAACGAGAGCTGTGCTAAATGTGCTCTCTAGTGGAGTTCAGTAGCTGTGAGAGACAGCTGGGCCTGTACGAAATAAAACAGGTAAAATTGACAATAAGCATCTGATATAATTAGCTGTATATAAATGCAGGACTGTGAGTCATGTTTGTCCGTCCGTCAGTATGGAACATCTCGACTCACACGGACTGAATTGACGTCAATACTGACGTTGGGATGTTTTACTAAAATTTGGCGAATAGTTTTAATTTACGTTACAATCGGACAATAACAATATGCAGTTTAATTAACGACGACCATACACTTGCGACTAAATTATTAACACAATGAAGCTTTCCTTGGTTGCCATGATTACGCTGGATACCAAAGTTACCAATGTTCCGTTGGTTGCCATAGTACCTTTGTACCTTGGTTAACTTGGCTATTAATGATAAAATTGACTTTCTGGTTATCACGGCTACTTTGGTTATTCATTTACATACTCCAAGGAGCACAGTGTACCTGGAGAAGCCAACCGATTCTCAGCCAGTCAAGAAATTCCCCATATTTCATGGAACCCGAAGGATCATTACCGCGTGTACAAGTGCCCGTAACCTGTTCCCATCCTCCGCCAGAACAAACTAGTCCACCCCCCCCCCCCCAGTACAACTTCCTGCATATCCATCTTCATATTAACCTACCATCTATGCCTGAGTCTTGCAAATGATTTCTTCCCGTCAGTTTTCCCCCCAAAAAACACTGTATGAACATCTTCTCTCCCCCATACGTGCCTAATGCCCCGCTCATCTCATTCTTCTCGATTTGATCACCCGAATAATACTTGGTGAGGAGTACAGATCATTAAGCTCCTCCTCATGTAGTTCCCTTCACTCGCCTGTTACCTCTTCCTTCTTAAGACCAAACATTCGCCACTGCACCCTATTCTCAAAAACCCTCAGCCGACGTTCCTCCCTCATTGTGAGCGGCCATGTTTCACACCCATACAAAACAACAAGCAAAATCCGCTACCTTGGTTACCAAAGTACAACTGCTGCTATGGTCCTTGTTCCCTTGTTTTCCAAGGTTACCAATTCTCCTTGTTGTGAGCGGGCACACAAAGGCGCCACTAGTGTTTGTCTCTGCGGACAACTCCTGCCTTCCTGTTGTTACAGTCGCAATCATCGCAAGATGCGACATTAATTCTTGTTTATGTAAGTTCGACTAGTAATTCCTTTACGTATACGTCAAAAAGGGGTCAAAAAGACTAATTCCTTTGATATCGGCGGTATTTTTTTTTTGGCGCTGCGGCCCAACGCGGGCCATGGCCTCCTCATTCATGACGTTTCTAAATCACACACAACGACGCATCACAGTCGATAGGATTCCTCTGGATGAGTGATCAGCCCGTCGCAGAGACCTCTACCTGACAACACACAACACTCACAACAGACAAACATCCATGCCCCCTGTGGGATTCGAACCCACGATCTCAGCAGGGGAGCGGCTGCAAACCTACGCCTTAGACCGCGCGGCTACTGGGACCGGCGATATCGGCGGTATTGCCCACAGATATTTCTACAAAACCAGCTTAAGTTTCGGCATTCTGGGCCGAAATTTCACTCTAAATTTTCAATGGTTTAAAAACAAGTTAATCTTCCTTACACAAGGGGCCTAACCGTAATATAACTCGATTAAAAGTAACGTATAATTTTTCAGAATTTTACTCCATTCGAGCTCACAGTCGTCAAAATAGAGTTACCAGCAAGTTGTGTTCTAACGGATATATGGGGAACATTCAGTATGGTCCTTAAAATTTACTTAATCTCTTCTTATGTCATTCTCCTTCTCTCTCTCTCTCTCTCTCTCTCACACACACACACACACACACACACACACACACACACACACCCACACAAACGAAATACGAAACAGTTCTGTCCCCCACTAACTGTCGAATTAGGGCCGTACCCCTCTGAAAGAGACAAACTTAAAAGAATAAATGGGTTACATGAGTAATTAAAGACTAGTACATCCCATGTGTTCTCTAATTAGCTACACTGTAGTTAATTACAATGAACATGGTCTTTGTTTCAAGACAAATGCTCCAGAATGTCCGGCATTTTCGAATAGAGTGTAGTAGTGGCAGTAGCACAGAAGTTGCAATGCACTGCAACTAAGAATGATGTTAGAAAAGGCAAAAAAGACAGGAATAGAGAACTAAATAAAAAAGCAAAAAAAAAGGAACAATAAAGAGCAAGAAGTAATAATAAATAAGGAAACATGCTCACAGGTCGGATATGCATGCAGTAACCCCAAGTTAAAGTACAATATGTGTTGTATTCTACTTTATGCTGAATGCAAAATGTCAGAAAACTCAACACAAAGCAGCAGGTACCCCAGCCAAGCTAAGATTTCAAACTATAAATTCCAGAGTGTAAGACAGAGCATGGCCTTCGGTGCATTCCTGCTAACTGATCTAAACTACTTTTCATCAGAACGTTTCGTATGACGGCAGATAGCGCAGCGCTCGCCACTTCTCAAGTCGGTGTCCACACGTTTCAATTCAGTGTACTGCTGTATATATTAGGTTCTTACTCGCCATAATTGGCGGTCGCCGTGGTCGCGCGGTCTAAGGCGTAGGTTTGCGTCCGCTCGCCTGTTCAGATTGTGGGTTTGAATTCCACTGGGGGCATGGATGTCTGTCGTGAGTGTTGTGTGTTGCCAGGTAGAGGTCTCTACGACAAGCTGATCACTCGTGCAGAGGAGTCCTACCGACTGTGGTGCGTCGTTGTGTGTTATCTAGAAAATTCGTGAATGAGGTGGCCATGGGCCTCTTGGGGTTCTTGCGCCAAAAATAAACAAACCCGCCATATAATTAAAGATGGTACTGAAAATGTTAACAACCCTCGGTATTACAAGATGAAAGGTTATATGGGAAGTTCCTAGCGACAGTTCTCTGGGAAAGTAACGTCCATACAGTAAATAAACACGATATGCACGAATTACAAAAATGGTTTCTCGCGTTCGCTCCCTTTACTTTAGCAACCTTCAAACATTGTTTAAATTTTGACAAATTGACGATTATAGCCGAACGTAGGATTTCAACCATATGTATATATACAAAGATACCCATGCAAGCAGACCTGCAAGTTCAGGTGTCCGGAAAACTCGTTCCATTATGCTCTTAAATATAACAGGCCGTACTTCCGGTTGAGACTGGAACTCCCATGTTGATTGCTGAACAGACAAAATGTAAGAAATCTTAACAGTTCTGAATTATGTAAAAAACCGGTAACACTTGCAGTAAAAGTGTATTGGAAATAACGTGCGTGCTCCATTTCTCTATGCAGATTCTGTCCTAACATCGTGCTTCGATAAATGTTTAGGAACTTACACCTGGCATCACTCCAGACACTCCCGACGTTCTTCGGTGTAGAACATCCAGCAGTTCTATAAGCAACACACCTACGTATCAAGGATTTATTTGATACAATTTATTAATCCCCTGATGATGACGCAATAAGGGTCGAAACACGTAGGTGTTAGTGGTTTTTATAATATTATTGTAAATCTAATGCATCTGCGTGTATTTGCTGGCTTAAACTACAGTAACCGAACAGTAATACAAGGAATGGAAAATATGGAACTCTTTTAATGTGCTCACAACTCTTAATGTGCTCACAACTCTTTTAATGTGCTCATAACACTTTTAATGTGCTCACAACACTTTTAATGTGCTCACAACACTTTTAATGTGACCACAACTCTTTTAATGTGCTCACAACAATTTTAATGTGCTCACAACAATTTTAATGTGCTCACAACACTCTTAAAGTGCTCACAACACACAATTGGTGCTTGAAGCCCCTTCGACTGTCTTTGTATTTCATACCGACATAGCCTACAAGAGTTGTTACCTGAGTATTACCACATGGCTTCCAAAACACAAGGGTCCGTTGTTTCCAAACGACATACATTTCTCATAATTTAATTAAACGCTTCACAAACTTAAGCTAAATTTGCTGCAATAACTCAAGAGGTTGGAAGCAGACAGAGCTAAATTACACACTAACCAGTAGCAGTCTCCTACATGTCACAAACACGATTAGCATCCCTGCACCTCAATTATATGAATATGCACAAATGTTAGATGGCGCAACAGCAGTAAGATAAGGAAACACAGTTAACTGGGGCAAGGTCATCCCATTGTGTTGATTAATCCAGTAATTACGTACAAGTACCGAAGAACGCAACATTTAGCGGAATAAAGTCAGATACTCATATGCATGCTACATCGCGTTACGGCCAGTCTGTGTCCATCATCGGGCAGTCGTACAAAACGTACAAATGGATTTTAATTTTTGGAAAGAGCTTCCCCTTTGCAGACAGCGAGTATCGTATTTCAGTATCATTATTCCAAATAGTGGAATAATAAATGCAAGAATATCAATAATTAAAATCTTATTAAAACTCTCCTGATATACCTACAGTTGTCACGTGCTGTTCAAAACACCCTGTGTCTCTGCTGGAAGGCACGTAAATATAACATTTTATTGCACAGTGGATTATAGTTTTCTTATTAATGTTGTAAACTTTACACTCCGTTTGTTGAAGTATAAAATTTCCCTGTGTATGTAATGTTGTCGCCTTTTACTAATCTGTAATTAATCTATGCGTCATGTAATTGGAGAATATTGTTTTAAGGCGTACTTCTACGGGCTGGGTATTATCTATGTGAATCTGTGTTTATAGAGTTACCAGCACGTGCAGTCCACTACTGAGCAGGTCGAGGGTCGCTGTGACTTTATTCCACTGCGTGTTGTGTCATTAGGAACTTATACTTAATTGTTGGGAAGATAGCGTTGTCTTTCTTACGAATAGATATATCAATAAACTTAACCTACAATCCGTTTTACCAATTTATCATCTGAATTTATTTGTGTACAAAAACACGTGAAAATATGTAGGCCCACATGAATATACGTGTTAAAATGTTAGGTGGCTGCACGCAAATACAAGAATTTGTGAGCAATGTATATAGGAATGCATGCACGTATATTAGCGTTCATTCCAGCTCCATCAATGTTGTTTATATCAAATGTGGTTCATAAAAACGATCTCGTGTAACAAGCTTTTGTCATGACTGCATAAGTTAACTGACTATTTTCTATGATTATGAAGACTTTTGGATATCCTGAATAAAAACTATAGCACGAAATATTGCACTAGAACACCGATGCAGTTCTCGCATAGAGTTAACCGAAGATGAAAATTTAAATACGTGTATTTTCCAATCGAATTGTGGGTGTTAAATGTGGATGTGTTTTGTGTTACTTGTGCCTCTACTACATTAAGCCTACGATCAGTAAAGTGCCGTGACAAAACGCTAAACATGCAGGCCCTGGGGCAAAACAGAAAACGCGGAAATTATTACTTCCGTAAACCATTTATTCATATCGTAAGTATGATCTCAGTAACTCAAACAGAAACAGGCCTGATAACACACTTTTGTCTTCTGGGTCACGAAACCCTCAATCTGGCACGTACGTACACGACCAATATTTCCGAGGAACATACTGCCTCCATCTTAACGGGCATTACTTAAATTTTACATTCATTGTTCCGTGCATCATTGTAATTGTTTAAAAATAACCAACACGATGTCACTTGTGGACTATCCTTTATTTTCATGGGTAGTCGTCATTCACTCTCTACATGTTTCGAG
>Ga0123352_10018735_pt1 | contig 11036 bp, 8 predicted proteins | sample TergutLab28metaG_FD_89700 | JGI IMG/M metagenome (GOLD analysis project Ga0123352, IMG submission 89700) | Labiotermes labralis P1 segment gut microbial communities from Petit-Saut dam, French Guiana - Lab288 P1 | ecosystem: Host-associated > Arthropoda: Insects > Digestive system > Gut ... | reverse complement strand
CGTAGAAAGGGATAAATTTGATATATTAATATATAAATATAGTAAAAGAACATCACGTAATACATATGAATAACACAACATTAAACACCTTAGTTAGTGGAATTATTTAAGCTAATTTTAGTATCTAACTGTACTTAAAATTCAGCTGTATTTTTAAAACACACAGAACTTAATATTAATTTGTAACTTCATGAAATAATTTACTACAATCTCTTACAAAAAGCAAATCGCAAAATATGGCGGTATGTGATTTCTGAAACATCGTAAATGTTAATGCTCTTGGCTCTGACGTTTCCAAGTACATTAACGGTCGTATTATAACGCGTCAAGCAGAAACTGTCCGACCGCCACACGTACAAAACAGTTATGTGTTAATCACACATTTACAGACCGACCCGTGTCTTTCAATTCCAGAGAACGCAACATCCGCAATCATCTTCCAACCGGCATTAGTGTACTGCTCGATCGCACCTCGCAGTAAATCTTGTAGCATTACTTCAAAACTGAAGCCCATTACATGTAATTGTTGCGTAATGGATACCACGTGAATTCCCTGAGCACTCAGCTTGCACAATTCCTGCCTCTGACGGAGAGGCATGAGAGCGGCAAAGCAGATTACTGTGGATATGTTCTACTTCTTCATCGTCAACAATACGGCTATCTCGTCGCATTCCCCCTGTTTCGGCACGCGGAATGTAATACGTTTAGTCATACGTCAGGGATAACCAAAAGTACGCTTGCAGGGACCTTGGAATCCCAGAAGGTTTATGGGTGCCCAACAGAATGTAATATCACACACAATTACGTCTCACGTTTTCGTTGATAACTCCAAAGTACGTCGCGTTATTCGCATTTCAATCTGAAAACATGTTGAGTGCTAAAGAATTTGAAGCTTAAATATTGCGCTCAGCTGCCATCTTAAATGTGGGGTTCAGATGCAAATAATGGTAATATTTTCATACAGGAAACTTCATTGTTTTGGTATTTTTAGCCTACGCAAAAATGAAAATTCACGGGATCAACATACTCTCAGTGTCTCTATTTATGTATGTGACTCTGTATACGTTTGTCAGATTTCACCTCGTTTAAATTACAAAGCCATTTGACACATTTTTTACGAAATTAGGTAAGGGCGAAATGTAAATCATGCTTATCCCAAAATCGTAAGTTCTTGATTCTTACAGAAGGTAATACACTAGTAACTGTGTGGTAGGATCTACGATAGCGACACTTAATCAATATTAGAAACATATGTAGCTTTGCTATTGTAATTACTCTGTACAAGGTAAAACAGAATATCTGCAGCTACATAAATTGTATGGACTATTAAATTTCAGTCTCATGACGACAAAGAATTAATTTATGAAAGTCGAGTGAAAAACTTGGAATGGAGAGAAATCAAAAGTATAAAGTGCCTGCAAAATTGGGATCAAATATTAGTACTGATTGTGAGTCACAATTGTAAACAACAATTTAAATTCATTTTTGCCACATTTAAGAACAAAAATCTGGAACTTAATATGTTCTTCCAAAAATGATAATGATAATAACTACATGGGTAAATGTATTAAGTTCCTTATTATTAATGTACTCTCGCAAGATCCATAATGTCAGCTGCAGCGACTGAACAATAAGCATGCGACAGTATATATACAACCGAAATCGCTTATGAAAGAGAAAGAACAAACCATATAAAGTTCAAATAGCTGCATATAATGATAATAATAATGTATAATTACTACAGTAAAATATTTAAAAATTGAAAAAATAAATCATTTTAATTCACATAAATTCGTATCGTAAGACCATCAGCCAAGGGTTCTGACAGTTTAGCACATAAGATAAAAATTTATTTTAATTTTAACAACAAAATTAAATTTTATAAACAATAAACTGAAAATTTGCGACAATTGTTTTGGGTGGAGCTTTAGGCTTTCGATTGCGTCTAACGGGGACTATCACGAAACGCGTGCTGCACATAGTTGCTCTTCACCCTGTGTAAATGCTGGCGATCCCTGTGCTGCACAGTACCCCAGCGGCGTCAACACTTCACTCTTCTCTCGAAGCCGGATCGGCGGTGGATTTAACATCACTGTCTCTTCTGAACTACTCTTAACTTTCGTGATGTAGCTAAAACAAGCAGCAACTATTGATGGCACTAGGTACGTCGCCTAAGGTGATGATGTGTGCATCAACTTTACCACGAATTTAAAATATATATTTATTCAAAAACAGTCACGAACAACACAATTTCGATTTCTAAGGATGCTAGTTTCGGACCAAGTACAGGCCATCATCAGACCTATACATTATTCTGAACAAATGATAAAAACCATACGCCGTTCAATGCATGTTTTTTTTTAATTTTCCAAATAATGCGTAGGTCTGATAACGGTCCTTTAGAAATCGAAGCTGTGTTCTTCGTGACCGTTTTTGAATAAATGTATCTATTGATCGGAGCACAACGGGAATATATCACTTAAAGAACTTCATGTAGAAAGCTGTTTAAAAATTAGAGATTGTAACAGTCCCAAGCCAATATATATGGTATATATATATATATATATATATATATATATATATATACATGCATACATACATACATACATACACACACACACACATAAACTCACTGATGAGATTTTTTTTTAAATTAGAAATTAGGAAAAATTTCAGACTAACTCGTCAGTACATAGTATAAATACAAGAAATAAGCACCATCTACATAGACCTGTTGCTAAACTGTCCTGTTTTCAGAAAGGCGCAACCTACTCTGGTATCAGAATTTTTAACAACTTACCACGAAGTATTACAAGCCTTAAGAATGAAAATCCACAGTTTAAAGTAGACATAACAATTTTTTTATATGCACACTCTTTTTACTCTGTGAATGAATTTTTTACATGTACAGATGATATGTATTACTGACCTATATGATTGTGTAAAATCTTACACTGTATAATTTTGTATGTTTGTATGCTTATGAAATGTTCCACATCCTATTGTCTTGTGACAGTCTCAGGGACCTATGGAAAGTATGTACGTATGTATGTATATATGTACGTATGTATGTAAAGTTTCACAGATTTAATATTAAAATTCAAGGCTACATCTCTCATCGTATACATTCACATACTGATTCGTGTAAGTGATCACTGTTGTCACTTAAAATGTAAAGTAAGAATCAGTAAGAAAATGAATTCAAACATAAAAATCATGTCTGTCATTAACTGATGTAGGCCCCACACATCAACACCTCTTCAATTTAGTCTACGGAATGCAGAAAAGTTTTGCCGACAGATAGTTCCAAATGTTTTATGGTGTTCAATAGGGTTTAAATACAAGGTTGAAGTTTCATGTATCTTGAATATTGAAGACGTACGTGTAAGACGATCAAAAGAAATTTTCTCTAATTTTTAGTCAAAAAATGGAATTTTTAGAAGTGCAAGAGTGACGATTCATCCTATAATTTATAGCATTTATTTTACATCCAAGAAAGGAAATGCAAACGAAGAGCGACGCCAGAAAAGAGAAAGGAGAATATCAGAAGCAGAAAAGAGCTATTCGGTATGGAACCTTCTTGAAAATTAAAAATATATTCCGCGTTAAGATGTTCAAACGGAGACGAATTTAGCAAGATAATCCTTTATATGTGGGGGAAAATTATTTATAAATCTGACCCACATCGAAAGCAGCCACACACGATTGCCTGTCTTTGTGATGTTTATGAAACTGTATAATCACAAAATTCTTCAACTATCCTCTGGTTTACTTTTGGGGTTTATTCAGCGGTAGGCCCACACTGGATGTGGGTAATGGCAGTGCGTTAGCTTGGCTTGACAAAGTGTGAGACAGAAGGTTGAAAGCAATTTTTCAAGAAAACCTAATAAATATATATGTTTAAGTATACGCGACTAAATCTACGCAATTCAAATTTCTTCTTTAGTCAGTTTATTGGCCGAAAAAGTCATTTAATAGAATACAATAAAATACAAACACAGTTCGTGATAAGTATCATACCAGCATATTTCGGGTATTTTGTGCATTTTATTGATTACATTTTTGGTCATATATTGAATACACGAAAATGCACGTTATGAGGAACTCAGAATTCTTGCTGGGTGTTGTCTTGGAATAATTAGAAAAAAGACTTTCAGCCAGACCAGACCAAATGCTCTACCTGCTCTTTTCTTCCAGCAGAGTTTGTAAAACCACTACTAATGGTCTTTTTTTGTAATTTTCAACTTATTAAATCATAACGTATTTTACAATATAAGGAAATAATTTTTCGCCCTTGTACCAGAATATGGATGTTTCTTCCTCAATAGTACAGCAATTTAAAAACAGTTAATATTTTACACACGAAACAACTCTCTAATTAGGAAACAACGTGTACTCGATTAATTACTAAGAATGTTCTTCAGTTAAGATCAGAATTTACTGCAATGCTTGCACCTTGTTTTAACACCTGTGGTTCCGATACATTTTGGCAAGGTACGACGTCACTTTAGGGCACGCGGTGGCGCAGTTGGTTGAGGCACTGCGCTACAAGCCGGAAGGTCGCGGGTTCGATTTCCGATGGTGTTAATGGAACTTTTCAGTGACATAATCCTTCCGGCCGCACTATGGCCCTGGAGTTGAGCAGCCTCTGACAGAACTGAGTAACAGGAATATTTTTTGGGAGGTAATGGCGGCCGATGCGTAAGGCTGACGACCTTACCACCTTCATGTGCCGATTGTCTTGAAAGCTGGGAGCCTCAAGCTCCTGGAATCCTCAGGGCCTGTCCAGTCCTGTAATGGGACTGCTTTACCTTTTACGACGTCACCCTCATATTTTTGGTCCGGTCCTAACAACCGAGTCCAAGTTTTCTCTGTGGCTAATGACTTTAATAATTAATTGAGAAATTGTAACTATTAATTTGACGAACATCGTAATAAATAAAAGTAATGAATGTTCAAAACAGACTGGATGTTCAGCAGGACACGAAATTAAAATCTCTGATTCCAGGAAAAACCTTTCTGCTTCATTTGACACAAAAGATTTCAGAATATCATCCGAGTCTCTGTATTGTTTCCAGACTCTTTGTAATTATGTACGTATGCAGCAACTCTGACAATTAAAAACGTACTGACCGATATATTTAATTTTTTTTAAATATGTCTGTTTTACCACTTCCGAGATTTTGAACGTATATATATGTATGGAACTAAGTAAAAAATATTGTTTGTTCGGATTGTGGTGTGTTACAGTAAAAAATCGTCCTTAAGATGAATAATTACAAGGGGCTGATGTAATTTATTACTATGAACCTTTGCCTTAATTCTTCAATTCGCGAATTCACTCTTTCACAATTCAGGCACGGACTTAAAGAACGTGTAGGTTTCATTCCTAGATACACCTAGAAATGAGTATATGTTGTTCTAAGGCACGAATAAAAAGAAGCGTGTAATTTTATTTTTCACAGATAAGATATTTACAGAAATGTTAATTTTTAATAGTGACTTCATTTTTTTGAACATTAAAGTGCAAAACGCGAAATTTGGGCACAACTTCACAAGAAAGTTGTATAATAGCAAAATGAACTTTTCAGACATCCAGTTTTAGACTTAACAGTCTCCATGCTAATTAAGACAAACAGCGGGTTCCTCATTGAGAACTGAATATACACTCAGCTATTCTATAAATTCCCCAAATTTGTGAAACACGAAATTTCATTACTGTAAGCATACCGGCCTGCTATTTATGCTTATAATTAGCCGAATTAGCCCTGTCCACAATTTTCAATCAATTTCCTTAAAATCCGTATTCATTTTATACCTCAGTCTAGGCTTAACTATTATCAAGTGATTCGCTTCTTCAGTTTCTTCTGTCAACATTCTGTACAACTCTGCCATGTGTGATATAAGACCTGTACTTCTCAATATTCAGCCAAATTAAACTGTAGCCTTGAGGTTATAAAGGCATCTTAAATGTAAACAATAAAACAGCCCCGAGAAATGGGTCATATATTGGAATAAATGAACCATAATAAATGTCTTAGTATTCATGGAAGGCCAGTATGTAAGTACAAGGCACACAGGTACATTCAGATCGTGGTAAATATGTCGGAACACGTAACGATATAGGGCATAATCATCAATTATCCTATACGCTGATTTTCTTTTTTTCCATGACGCAACAGCCTCTAGTGGGCCAGGGCCTCCTCATTATTGAGGCTTCACGATAACACTCAGACACACCACATTCTGTAGGGCTCCTCTAGACGAGTGATCAGCTCGAAGCAGATACCTCCACCTGACGACAGACGACATTCACAAGAGAGATATCCATGCCCCGGCGGGATTCGAACCCGCAATCCCAGCAAATGAGCGGCTGCAGATTCACGCCTTACTCGGCGCGACCACTGGGATAGCCAACATATGAGCATTAAAAAAAATTAAACCATTATGAACAACCGATTTCATCAAGTTCCGAGCTGTACAGCAATCGCTAGCTTTATCTTAACATCACAGTACACATTCTGTAACTTTCCGTAATAATTTATTTCAGAACTTCATTTACTGAATTTAAGAGCCTTTCCTTCCTCCTAGTTGTGACTTCTTTCTACCTACTTCCTCCAAGTGTAAGGGATTATTGTTACACCTGATCACACTCAATGACATACGCACATATTCGGGTAAGACTCCTCTGGACAACTGTTCACCCCGACGCAGCGACCTCTACCTGACAACACGCAACATTCAACACACAGACATTCATGTCCCCGGCGGGATTCGAACCCACATTCCAAGCTACCCAGAGACCGCAGACCCGCGCCTTAGATCACGTGGTTACCGGGATCGGCTTTTCAAAATTCTTCACCGCCATTAACATTAATTTGATTAGAATCGTGAGGGTGAACTAGGAGTTCTTATCATCTTTCGGAATCCAATTTGTTGCAGTTTTCCCCGGAAAGTCCAGCTTTTAAGGGTTGCTTAAGATCTGTCTTGGCGTCCCACAAAATTCGGTTTGGGACGCCAAATGTCTCGGTTTCTTGCAATTCATAAAAATATTGCATTTGTGACGAGTAAGAATATTTTGGCTCTCTCACAGTCAAATAAAACTTCTACAGAGTAGCACAGCTATTAACCAGACACTAAGAAGAAGGAGTAAGAGATAGTGAGGAACACATTAATTTTTACAGTACTAGTTACCTATTATTTTAAAATCATAACCAGTCGAATAAAAAAGTAAACTTTATATTGTCTAAATTTTCGAAAATGTATCTTGATTTGCGACATGATAATTTCCTGCAACGTAATTTAGCCATAGGTCTATAACCATGATACTATTCAGAGCTAGTATATAGCCTGATGTGTTACAGGCTTTGTCAAATAAACCGCAAATAAATGCAATAAGTAACAACCAAGTTACCTCATACAAATAACTATACTTTTCTCTTCATCACTCAAAATACACCAGACCTGTCTCTTACGTACTACAGGGTCATCGAAAAACATGGACGGAATTTGAAACCGCTATAACTTAAAAAGTACTAGACGGATTTACACGTTTGCGTCTTAAAATGTTCAGAAAGTTTAAAGGTTTAGACTTACCTTAGTACATTTCAATATGTGCACCGTTTGTAGATCTGGAGACTTCCAAACCAAATTCTATCTCCTGCCACGTTTTCTGAATCATGTCTCGTGTTACAGTTTCAATGGCCGATGTGATCGTGTCTTGCAGGTGCTGGATATCCCTTATCTTCTCAGCATACACAATGTTCTTAATGTAACCCCACAGTAAAAAATCAAGTGGAGAGATATCTGGGCTTCGAGGTGGTCAGGGTATTGGTTCACCCCTTCCAATCCAGCCATCAGGGAATCTCTCATTTAAAACGTCAGTCACAAAGCAACTGAAATGGGGAGGAGCTCCGTCTTGCATAAAAATAACCCTACTTACAATTTCTTGTTCGAAGGTGTCAATCTGTGGAAACGTGTAAATCCGTCTAGTACTTTTTAAGTTATAGCGGTTTCAAATCCCGTCCATCTTTTTCGATGACCCTGTATTACGTGTGACTTACCTGAGGCCAGTCCATGCACTGTATGTGATTTGACGTTACAACAGCAAGGAGCCGCCAGCCCAACCATTACCGTGTCTGGATAAATTGTATATCTCACTGCATTTGATATATATTTCACTGCTTAATAAATAAAACTGTTGTAACACATTCCAAATGACATTACTTCAAACGCTATATATTAAAATCACCAAACCTTCACCAGTACGCTTAGCGATCACAGTCAACACGAAACAAACATGTCGGCTATCACTGTTCTACGCACTCGGCGGAACTTGGCCCAGTAGTCATAATTCAGTGGAACGTTCTAGAACATTCCTGATCACAAGAAATTATGCTTACTGCAGGGCGCCCTTAAACTCCTATGCAGTGACCACACTAGCGTGTTCACTCTACCTTCCCCCCTGAAAGGAGGTAAACTAAGATACTTGCCCACTGCGAAACAGTTGTGACGAAATCGCTGTCTGATGAGTCAACTACTACAACGATCAGCCCAGTCCCTGACAGTAAACATTCAGTTCACACGCGGTTTACACCGTTATTCGATGTTTATTCAAATGGGCAAGAAGTCGAAACTAACCCCTAAAAATAACGAATATATACTGACATAAAACTTCATTCTACATTCTTACCACACAATTAAAAAAAATTAAGTAGCCTATGTATCTGTGGACAGTAGGAATGTCATTTAACAAGCTCCAAAGCCTTGTTGAAAAAGAGTAAGACATTATGTGTATTGTTGTCATCTTATGTGTTATTGTTGTACTATTTATGTATTGCTGTTTTTACTTTAGATGCCTGGCTGCTAGCTAGAAGTCAGTATTCGGAAGGTTCTGCGACCGGCCACCTCGACACAGATTTTTTTTGGTTTCCCTGCGTCCATAAGCAAATGCTGAAAGGGTTCCCAAGATTCCAAGTTGCCACTACACGCTTCTCATATAGCCCTCCCGACTTAAATTTATTAGTAACCGATTTCATACTTTGTGTACATGTAAAATAACCACTGCCACCGGGTGACAACCCAATTGCAGTTAATAATAATAATAATAATATTATTATTATTATTATTATTATTATTATTAAAATAGACTCTTTTCAGCGCACTCCAAACCAAATGAAGAATGTCTTCTGTTACTCAATTTGAATGATGGGTAGAGGAAAGTTCGAAATCATTTTAGGTTCATTCGCAAAATTGCGAAATGCTACTATTAGCTCCGTCATGTCTATTCTTGTCTGCCTGCATATAAATCGGTTCCCACTGGTCGCATTTCCATAAAATTTTATGTCTGAGTATTTTTTGAAAATATGTCGAAAAAAATAAAGTTTCATTAAAATCTGACAAGAATAACGTGTACTTTACTTGAAGACCTGTGCGCATTTATGATAATAACTCGCTGGACTTCTCTTAGAACGAGAAATATTTTAGACAAACGTTGTAGAGAAAAACAAAACACACATTTTATATTCAACTTTTTTCCGAAAATCTTAACACTTATGAGATAATGTGGATGCCACAGATGTCAATATTATACGCCACATGGGCATTGCATGTTGGATAACTAATGTTTTAGACACTCTCAAAATATGTAAATTTACTGCTTTTCCTCGGAAAGAATTGTTTCGCGAACGCACTGCATTGTTACTTTTATACCTCTTGTTAATTAACCCACGAGCTATTTCGGAAAAGTACACAAGTCACTTGTCTAGAAATATCTCTAAATCTTAAACATAAGGGAACATGCAGCTGAACTGAAAGGTGTGTTTCATTCTAATCTATGCCTCTTGTTCGCTTCGTTTTGGGCGCCAGGAATTTTTTATTTTACACCGCAGACGCGTTCATAAATTCATATCGGTTTTCAAAAATATGTCCTTTATTATCGTCTGCTTTTAAGCAAAGTTGAAATAAATTAGAGAGTTTTTCGAAACATTCTGCAATACTGAAACCTACGAAAATCATTTCAGCTCTTATCCTGCTGTCACACCGGCACACGGACACATCAAATTATTTTATTGTGCATTGTCATCCATGCGAATGCGCAATGAAAATTAGACGATTTAAGAGACTGCAATTCTGTGTGTGTTTGAGTTTCTCTGTGCCCTTCGACTTTAAAAAATTATTAGAATTATATGCCAATGAAGTCTGTACCAATTCCATACTCAAGTCACCCGTTCAGTAACAAAAACTTGGCCCAAGTGCGCATTTCTAGATCGGAAGTGACTCTTACTTTTGGGTTCCACAATGGTGCATGATGAAAGACGTTATAAAACTGTAAATGTAGTTAAGCTAATAATGTTTTGCGGTGTAAAACAGCACGGCAGCCACACGAAAATTTTTCATTTGCCATCACTTTTGGAAAAATGCGGCACGGTGGCAAGTCAGGAGCATGTCTACCAACTGTTTAGAACTTACTGTCTATAAGCCACAGCTACATACATGACGACGACGCTGAAATTTTGGGTTAAGTGCCAAATTTTGAAAAGTACAGAATCTATGCTGAAGTAATAATTCCCCCCTCCCTCCCGCCATGGCAAAAGAGCCCTAGTGAGCCAAGGACTCCACATTATCGAGGATTCATGATTCCACTCAGACACACCACAGTCGTTAGGACTCCTCTCGATGAGTGATCAGCCCGACGCAGAGACTTCTACTTGTTAACACACAACACTCACAAGAGACAAGCATCCATGCCCCTCGGCGAGATTCGAATCCACAATCCCAGCAAGAAAGCGACCGCAGACCAGCGCCTTACACAGCGCGGCTACTGGGATCGGATTTTTACGCCGATATTGAGCAATAATGACAGCGCCCCATAATCCTTCTCTCGTTTCCCTGTACAAATTATTAATACGGGCGTGTATTGGAATTGATATTTTTACTTACCTTCACATTGTGAAAAGTAGCCCCTCTTAAATGATATTTAAAACTGTTCACTGACTTATACTGGGGGGGGGGGGGGGGGGGGAGTTTTAAAAAAT
>Ga0123352_10018733_pt1 | contig 11036 bp, 7 predicted proteins | sample TergutLab28metaG_FD_89700 | JGI IMG/M metagenome (GOLD analysis project Ga0123352, IMG submission 89700) | Labiotermes labralis P1 segment gut microbial communities from Petit-Saut dam, French Guiana - Lab288 P1 | ecosystem: Host-associated > Arthropoda: Insects > Digestive system > Gut ... | reverse complement strand
AGCCTCGTGAGGTCAATTGAGGAGCTACTTGAATGAAAAAAGTAGCGGCTCCAGGTCTAGAAAACAGAGATTAACGGCTGTGGGGACCCGTTGCGCTGACCACGTGACACCCCTATATCCGCATAAGTTGGCACTAACTTCGCCGACCGGCGGCGGCCGCTCTGTCGGTATAGTTCGCGTGCGGACTAAGGCCACGGAGTTTTTATATATATATATATGGGTGTGTGTGTATACACAAACATACCTGGCTGCGTAGAGATGATATATGAAACATTTTTACACCAATAGGGAGCGATGCGAAGTGCTGACTGGATATTTATCAATGGAGCGCCGTCCTGGCGGCGACTGGGCGAAGGCCATGAATAACGATATAATCTCGCATTGTGCAAAATGAGTTTTTGTTCATTATCTCATAATGCCTGAAGATGGCTTTGTAGAAGAAGCCGAAACACGCAGCGTCATATCACGTGAGAACAACAGCAAAACAAAGCTTTAATTGAGCGACTGACGGTGCTCGATTATTCCTAACCTTGTGTGTACATCAAAACGGGAAGTCCCATATCACAGAGCACACGTAAAATACAAAACATCAGCTTCGCCCATTATCAGTATGTTCATCGCATGAAGTGCATACAATTAACGCATAATTGGAGAGTTGTTTTATGTCGCTGTCTGTCTGTTAGTCTGCACCTTGCGTCTTCAAATAACTGGAGAAGTTCTGTCCGTCCGTCTGTCTGTCTACATGTTGCAGCGCCACACCTACTGGATGCATTTCGATTAACTATAAAATTAGGATGTCTACGTGGAATCCTGTTCGAGATATTTGTTATCGATTCATATTATCCCTGTATATTCAATATGCCCTTTATATATTTCTCACAACAGGTTATCCCAAGAAATAATAGCAGGCCCCCTGCGTGGCTTAAAAGATGTAATCGATTTTATCATCTGCAACTCTCACTTGCTTGGATAATTTTTCTGTATGGCGAATGTTCTTTTTAACAGATTACAAGGACAGTCGGTTGTAAATTTATACTGTAGGGTGAATAACTTTGAACAGCACGTTTTTATATTGAAATAATAAATATGTCTCTACAGTAAGTCAGCCATTATACAAGCTTATTTATCACGTAAATCCAAGAAGACTCACTACTCTTCTATTGTCGACTTGTAGTCCCGAAGTCTTCTTTAGACGTAAATTGATAATTCAAAAATAAATAAAATTTAGGCCATGGGTCAGCGTCCTAGACTCGTGCCCCAATGGTCATAAGGGCGAATGAAACACGAGTAGAATATTGAGATTTTTAGGATCGCGAAAATTCATGTTCTTGTCTTCTAGGTGGTCACTGGGGGGCGGGCGCAAAATTTTCGGGGTAACACTGTGCCCCCCCCCCCTCTTCAGGCAAAAGTTTTAAGTCATCTTATTAAGGATCTTAAGAGGATGGAGCTGCCTCTAGTGGCATAAAGTCAAAATGAAATTTCATGTAAATCTATCAGCTGTTACAAAAGGTGAAGTGACAGCACTCTTACAGCCCTACAGACACACACATATTACGGTAATCGTGTAAAGGTAAAGGTAAAGGTAAAGGTAAAGGTAATGCAGTCCCCCTTGCAGGCCTGGAGTCGCCCAGCGGGTTCCAGGAAGTTAAGGTTCCCATATTTCATAACAACGGCACAGAATGATGGTAAGATAGTCAGCCTTACGCACCGACCGCCTTGACCCCAGGAAATACACCTGGTACTCATTTTTATTAGAGGTTGAGTCGACCCCAGGGCCATGGTGCGATCGGAAGGATTTCATGTCAATGAAAAATTCCATTGACACCAGCTGTGATGGAAACAGCGACCTTCCGATTTGTAGCACAACACCTTAACCACTGTGCCACCGCGGTCCGCACGGTAATCTTGTAAGTTTACTATTTAGTTAAGAAAAGGACGCAAGCGCAAAGGAAACATTTAAAAATTTTTAACTCATGGTTTCGTGCATCGTAATTCAATGTTAATAAAAATCCAACCAGATGCAACAGTATGCAGATATTTATTTACTGCAAACTCACTCTACATGTTTCGGGTGTCACAGCATCCATCATCAGGAGTACTAACAACTGTAACCGTAATCTCCGGTACAGGTCATAATACTGGTACAGCTACTTCCCTCCAACGTGGCCTGCAGGCCACGTTGGAAGGAGTGACTTTGCAGGAAATAAATATCTGCATACTGTTGCATCTGGGTGGATTTTTATTAACATTGAAACATTAACACTTACGATGAAAGAAAGACGTCTTAACATCGGGGTCTCGGAGTTACATCCATCGCGGAAGACATATTTGAAAAGTCTGTGTGATATATTTTAAAACATCCTTCGTCTTCATCCTTTTAGTGGAAGGTACTGTTAAGAAAGGATGTGGTTAACGGAATGAAAGCAGTCTTGTGGTGCAATTCGTATTTTCCTACGAAATCTGAACGGCCACAACAGACGAAAGAAGTAGTTTTGACTCCAGAAGACCAGCATTTCTTTGAAAAACTGTTCCGGCCAATAAACACAATGCCTTTTGACTTGCAAGAGGATACGCACAAATTCGTAATTTTAGTTGCTTCAGTTGCTTCTTTCATTAACCTTCTGCTAAAATTCGATTTATTCTTTCGGTGGCATTATACAGACATCATTTGTGTTGTTTAAAGAACAGGAATTGTAGGAAATAAAAGTACAAAAACAGAATCAAAGTGTATTATAAAAAAACGAAACATGGTAAACTTGAAAACAAGTTCTTTTCACCTCTTCATAAAAACAGACAATTCAGTAGAACGGAAAGCATCCACTTTGACGCGAATATTAATCATGTATACATGTACATATATTAAGAAGGAGTTTCTTCGGAAGAGGAATCGCATCACCACTTACGTGGAAATAAAAGTCTTGGAATGTCAGAGAAGACACAGTCAGGCCACAGTGGACCAGAACGGGGAAAACCGTATAGCGATGATGATGACCATGATCATGATACTTAAGTCGGTATAAATTGATTGTGGCGTAAAAGGGAAGAAATTCCGTTATTTCATAACATTCTGACGAAGTACGTGTACATTTAGTTACTACGTAGACATATGATTTATGTATGTGTGGGTGCGAGCGTGCGAACGTGTGTGTGTGTGTGTGTGTGGTGCGTCTGTAGATATGCACATGGATACCTACAGAAAAACCGCCGCCAAGACGCTGAGTTTCATATCACTGACAGATGTATCCCCGCATTAGTCTCACAAGGAACCGTTTAAATATTATTTCTACTGCATGACACACAAGATACCAAGATACAAAGACATACAATAATTTTAGGTGTTGTTTTATAAACAGTTACTTGATGGATTTATCCGGTGTGATGATCCCGTAGGAATCTAAACATGTCGAAATATGAAAGTAAAGTTCACCCTAGAACAAGCCACAAAGGCCCAGAGAGGAAGCAGAGCTATAGCTCTACTCTTTCTTTAACTTCGGCGTTAGATGATGTGGGTGGTCAACGGCAAGCTCCGGCCGCTTTACCTCCAGGAAAGAGACCCGGTACGCATTGTGCAGGAGGTTGGGTGGGCCCTAGGGCCGGTCTGGAGGGTGCGGAAAATTTCGCCCCGACCGGGATTCGTTCCCCGGACCTTCCAGCCCGTAGCGAGTCGCTATACCGAACGAGCTATCCCGGCCCCAGTTGAATTATATTATTTTAATATAAATAATTGTAGTAAACACATTGGGATATTAGCTGGTTGTTAAAAATATTGATTACACATCGATTAGTTGATTGTCCTTAAAAACAATAATTTGTGTGCGAGTTTCGTGTTTCATTTAAAGTTTGAAATCCAACTAAACGACATCCTTAAAATCGGTTCTCATCTCGCAGAAAGCGGTACTGCGTTATCTTTGAACATAACGGTCGATCGGTTTTGTTGAAAGTAATAAAGTCCTATGTTAATTGCGAGAATCACAAGAAACAGGTCTGCGAACTGTGGGCACAAAAATGCGTACTTAATGCTAAAGCAGGTGTACATATAGTCACCACTCTGATGTAAAAGGTTCAGATGTCTTCTTTACGTACACGCGTCTTCACTGAAAGCATAAATACCTCGCAATTTGGGACTGTTAATTCAGTCAACGATAGCAGCAGGGAAGAATTGTGCTGATCCATCGCCTTACCTGTAGGGCAACCCAACTAACTCCAAATGAATTTGGTTTGCCTAATGCTGTAGGGTGTAATGGATCATTATAGCAGCACATCAGCAGTCTCTCTAAAAACTTTGTATGATGGCGCTTCTTTAGATATACTAAAATTCATACTTTTGAAACGACGATGTAACAGACTGGCGGTATCGTGTCTGACGGCGTTAAGTATTTCTGAGGAATATTTAATTAAATGTAAACGAATACAAAACTTACGAAAAGTAAAACTCACTATATATAAAGTACACCGTATCAGTCAAAACAAAGCAGTTTTTTTTACGAAAAATGCTATTTTAGGGTGACATGTTTCGACTCTTCCTGAGTCATCTTCAGGACCTCTAAAGTACAGATCCAAGGTTAAAAATGTTTAGAGTGCATTCTGGGAACCCAAACGCTTACAGTAGGTAGTATAATTTTTACAATAGTAAATCTGTCGGCAGATTCTGGGATCCCAAACGCATACAATTGGTAGTATCATTATTACAATAGTACATCTGTCGGTATTCTACCGACAGATGTACTATTGTAATTATACTACCTATTGTAAGCGTATGGGATCCCAGAATGCTCTCTAAACATTGTTAACCTTGGATCTGTACTTTAGAGGGCCTGAAGATGACTCAGGAAGAGTCGAAACATGTCACCCTAAAATTGCATTTTATGTAATAAAACTGTTGTGTTGTGACTGATACGGTATACTTTATATGTATAGATAAATACATCGAGATGACTTACGTTATAAACTCGCTATAATTACGTTTTACGTTATGCAGAACGTCTGTGCGAAGTTGCTCTGTAAACAAACAGCCATAACAACCGAAACTTGTACCTGTTATGAATCCTTAATGTGGCAAATGCGAACGGAAGAAATGGAAATGGCAGACTTTTTGGTTTGTTTACAGTGATGAGAATTTTATTACGAAGATACAATAATATAAACAGCCAACTAGATGCAGCAGTAACAATTTATTAATAATTTCAATCAGCTCTACATGTTTCGGAATTTCGCCCATCCTCAGGAGCACTAGACTGGGTTTACAGCTTGTGGTATAAAGCACCGACGATGCAGCAGCATCGTCGGTGCTTTATACCACAAGCTGTAAACACAGTCTAGTGCTCCTGAGGATGGGCGAGATTATCGCCCGAAACATGTACAGCTGATTGAAATTATTAATAAATAGTTATTGTTGGGTCTAGTTGGTTGTTTATATTATTGTATCAGAGATGCACGGTCACACAAACATCAAATTTATCACGAAGCTCCAAATGTATTATCCTTTAAAAATATTAAATCGAGGCCCTCTAGTGGCATGATGTTCATACCAAACAAAAATCCTTCAGTTATTACAAAAATAATTAATGCCTATCGGCATTCCTGTTTAATACTGTAATTTATGTATTTTTATTTTTATGTCTATGTATTCTTATTGTATGTTCACGTATCTTGATCGTGCCAGCTGGCACTCTTCGGCTACCCTGACTGTGGTTTTTCCGTGCTTTTTCTTCAGTTGTAAGGCAAATGCCAGGGTAAAACCTGCAAATATGGTGCACGGCCCGCACTCTTCCAAAATTTTTGTTTTGTTCCATGTATTGTTTGTTTTGTGTCGTTCTGTGTGTGTGTTTGTGTGTAAATGTGTACTGTACTACTGCCACCGGGTGGCTACCCAGTTGCAGTTAACAAATATATCATATCATATATTATATCATATAGACATCATGCTATCACAGACCTAAATATGTTTGAATTGAAGCATCACGATGTGCTTATAAATGTAGTATAATACTAAACTGTGTACGTCAGCACAACTACTTTATTACTCAAGGCATTTACATAGGCTACATGTTTCGACTATAGATAGTCATCTTCAGGCCTATTTTTGTCATTTAAATCACAAGATGCTATGCACACTTTGGGATCCCATCGTGTTAACATCCATGGAATACATAAATTTAATCATTTGTCTCAAAGAGTGTGACGTGCAAATGTGTTTACAACAGTTGGATACATAAAGTAGATCATTTGTCTCGTAAAATGTGTTATACAATTTGTGTAATAAAAAGTTAAAATATATAAAATTCTTAAAACGGTATATTGGTGCTCACCATTTTAGAAATGTAAGTCCCATTACCGTCTGGTTGTTTTTGGAGCTATGGGATACTATATATTTACTGGTGACGTCGGAATACGTTTTTTGTTGCTGCTCCGTATATGTATATTTCCTATATGTATGGACAAGTGGAGGAATATATTAAAGGTCAAGTGAACGCAAATAAACAGAAAAAGGCAGCGAATAAATCAGAATGGCTGGTCAAAGATGCACCTCGTTGACTCTGTGAAAAGAATTCTCTAAATCGCTACGTAACGCAGACCAGGATATTGGACGGTAAATGTGCTCATCGCCATTTGCACCCTTCTGAAGCCTGTAGGAAAAATGGAAGCACTTACGAATGAAGGAGAGCGAGAGACGACAATTTTCCTGAATTTCACCATCACAGGTCGGTTCTTCGTACGGCATGCGATAAATTTAAATACGTGCTTCTCACTTCGCTGAAATTCACAGTGTTGTGGTTCTATTACTTACAGAAGAAATAGACAGTAAGACGGACGAGAAGGGTGGGGGGCTGATGCTAATTTTAATTTACTCTTCCGTCATAATCGGAGTGTCGGAGCTGAGGGTTTCGTCAGAGCCAGGCCACACACATGCCTCGAGTTACAATATGTAAGGTTCTAAAATAAGGATAATGTTATTGTCAGATACATGCCGCTTCAGTGGCAGCTAGGACACACATTCAGCTGCTTGCTGACTCTTTCTGAATTGCACCATCACCGTGATTCATATCTTGGGATTATACGTGTTCTGCGTATTGTGCATGTGACGTGAAACTACATTTCGATTCTCACTTAGGGTCAATCCTATAAATAATGAACTATGCACTTAATTAATCTTCATGGTTGTTCCGTGCATTAATAATATCAAGTCCTTCATTTGTCCCAACTAATGCACACAAATTATATTAATTGTTAAACTGTTAAAACATTTAAAACCATAATATTTGCTCCAACATGTTTTGGTTTACATAAACCATCACCAGGGAGCTACAGCCTGCGCTTTGCCAGAGTTACAATATTGACTGCAATATACAAGTTGTTGTTGAAGTATTCGAGTCCCTTTATTGCAGACCGAACGCAATATGCAGCCATAATACTGAATACTTCAACAGCGACTTGTATATTGCAATCAATATTGTAACTTCGGCAAAGCGCAGGCTGTAGCTCCCTGTTGATGTTATTTATTGTATTAGTACCGTCAATACACAACATATGCAAAGACCAGATGTATTAGTACAACTGGGTTATATCTGGCGACATGTTTCGGCAGTTAACCGGCCATCCTCAGGCCAACAAGGAATAGTATTGTTAAGGTACAGTCAAATTGTTTGTCCAATGGGATCCCATTGTTTACACTAAAACTGGAAACACTATGAAGTTCTTAGTAATGATTAAAATATTTAACAGTATATACTTCGTTATTTCTAGGATTGGCCCCTAAGCGAAAGTTTAAATGTGGTTTTATTTTACATATGCAATACGCAGAATGCACAAAATCCTAAGCGAATTCATGACTGAATCGATTACTGCAGTAGGAACATATCTGACCTGTATCCTGCAAATGCACAGTTCAAATCTCGTTCAGAACACAAACATTTGTCATGAGGGAGGATCATGAGTTGCTCCCAACTTTCAGACGAATGCCGGCGTAGTATTTTGGAATGGTCCACAACAGCCTTAACCCTCTCAAATCCACAGCGGCCTACAAAACTTTAATCTGTGCAGATAAGAGAGGTAATAAATATCACATGGAACTTCACAGCACGTATTTTACCATGTTTACTGACATAAGTTTCCTTGCAAATAAATTCACAGAACAAATCAGATGGGGCATTAAATCATTTTGGTTCATTACTAATTTTATTATAAGCTTTCGGGGCTGAACAAGCTTTATGAGTCACCGACTGTATTCATGGACATACTGCTTCTTGAAAGTGAAGTGGTAGATCAGCTAGTCAAATTCCCCGTCTTTTTGACGTTCATAGGGCCGTGCATCTTAATACTATTTCTATAGTAAAACCAATAAGATGCACCAATGTGTCAAATTTATTTTATTTTGGAATGACACTCTACATGTTTCGGACGGTCTTTCCGTCCATCATCAGGAGTTCAAGACTGTACATACAGCAACAGGCATTTGTCAAACAGATACTGCTGTCTGATTGCTAGTAAGCATACAGCAGTATCTGTTTGGTTGCTGTATGTACAGTCTTCAACTCCTGATGATGGACAGAAAGACCGTCCGAAACATGTAGAGTGTCAATCCAAAATAAAATAAAATTGATAAGTTGGTGCATCTTGTTGGTTTTACTATATAAATAATCCCTGTCGTTTCTGAGTCACGGAATATTATTACAAGTGTTCAACAAAACCACGCCACTGAAGCCACACGTGCAACTTCCAAATCCAGTTCACATCCTGTATCAAAGACTCACATTATCATTTTCCTATATCCTATCTGTGCATAAGACTTCCCTTCAGGCAACCCCGTTGCGTTTTTTTCTATTAATTAAGTAATGTAATAAAATATAGTCTAACACAACATTTTCATTAAATATTTTACGAATTTACAGCTTTCAGCTACATGTTTCGGCTTGTTAGAGCCATCTCCAGGCTGAATATATGAGGGTGTGTATATAAATATATATTGCAATGCCGTAAAAGACGAGATTTCGTATACAATAAGAAGTTTTTAAAATATGAATTATAATAAAACGCATATATATATTTATTTATTTATATACAGAAAATATTTAAAGTATCTAATGAAAAAATTTGTGTTGGACTATATTTTATTACATTATTTAATTAATATTTCTCGTATACCTCACGTGTGGGCCGGTAGCTCAGTCGGTATAGCGACTGACTACGGGCTGGACGGTCCGGGATCGAATCCCGGTGGGGACGAGATTTTCCTTCCGTCCAGACCGGCCCTGGGGCCCACTCAACCTCCTGTCAAATGGGTACCGGGTCTTTCCCAGGGGACGTGCTGCTGACCACTCACCCCCTTCCAGTGCCGCGGTCATGAAATAGTAGAGCTATAACTCTACCCACCCTCTGGGCCACACCGGGCCTGTAACGGGATCACTTTGCCTTTACCTTTACGTATATCTCACGTGGACTAGATACCCTCTTCATCCCAAACCCATCCTCCTAGAAGACTAAATGCACCACTGTGCTCCTAGCAGGCTATACCCGTTTCAATGCTATAGGAAATAACCCCGAAACATTCCCGCTTTCGATATTCTGAATTGGGATGAATCATGGGAAATTACGTAATATAAATTAATGTAGGCTTTTTCCCGGGCGTAATTAAGCAACACGCCATAAAGATGTAAGAGAAAGAGGAGGTATAGGTCCACGAATTCTTAATCTCGACACTAGATAGAGGTGAGTGGTCAGTTCACGCCTGCGGCTGCTTTGTCCCTGGAAAAATTTCTCCCCCGTACGTATCGAATGGTAGGCTGGGTGGGCTTCAGAGCCGGCCTGCACGTTGTGCAGAACAGAAAATATGTTCCAGCTAGGAATCGAACGGTGATACCTCGACCGTTCAGCCCGAAAACTATGGGCAATGCCGACTGAGCTGCCCTGGCTTCATAAGTTGGTATAGTTAAAGCGCATAAGTAAACACCTGGCGATGAAAATATCTGGGGGACGTATAGCTGGCACTAGACGGAGGGGGTGTCCCAGCTGCAAGCCGGTCGCACTAACTCCAAGGAACCTGCCCGCCGCTACCTACTGGATAAGAGGCAAAGAAGGCCCTAGATTCCGTCTGAACGCCGTTGAGGGAGAAAAATTTCTTGCACCTGCAAAGAATCTAAGCAGGACTCGCATTTTAAAGTAGACTCATCTCTTGTGCAGGTCTCAGTGGCCGCGCAGTCTGCGGCCACTCGCCTGCCGAGATTGTGGGTTCGAATCCCACCGGGGGCATGGATGTCTGTCGGGAGTGTTGTGTGTTGTCAGGTATAGGTCTGTGCGACGCGCTGACGACTCGTCCAGAGGAGTCCTACCGACAGTGGTGTGTGATTGTGGGTTCGAATCCCACCGGAGGCATGGATGTCTGTCGGGAATGTTGTGTGTTGTCAGGCAGAGGTCTGTGCGACGCGCTGACCACTCCTCCAGAGTCCTACCGACAATGGTGCGTCATTGTGTGTGATGTAGAAACTTAGTGAATGAGGAGGCCCTGGCCCACCGGGGGCTGTTGCGCCAAAAGCAAACAAACAAACAAACAAACGATCTCTTGCGGGCTTTTAAATGATTAGGCACCGATTGTTGACAGTTTGCGCACAGATTAGTAACTGTTGGCATGAAGTGCCTAAGATAGGTGGAAGTGTTTACAGTTTGTCCGTAACTTTAAGAAGTTCATTAACAAGTTCATACATTCGATTTCCTTGTGTGGGTTGCGTAACCTAAACAAGTAGCAGCCTACACCTTGTTGACATCTAGTAAACGAAGCTAATACAGTCAACGCAACAAATTACCCACTACTGGCCCTTACACACGTGTTTGTGCTTCCTTTGTTATCGAATTACAGTGTGTGTCTTATGTTTACTGGACCGTGCATCATCTTGATAGTTGAATAAACATAGACCAACTTGATGTCACTTGCTTTATTATTTCATTATCTAATGCTCAACATGTTTCGAGTGTTAGTACATCCATCCTCAGAAGCTTGCGACTTATTTATTGAGTTATTTCATGGGTTGTATTGCTATGTGTGT
>Ga0123352_10018731_pt1 | contig 11036 bp, 7 predicted proteins | sample TergutLab28metaG_FD_89700 | JGI IMG/M metagenome (GOLD analysis project Ga0123352, IMG submission 89700) | Labiotermes labralis P1 segment gut microbial communities from Petit-Saut dam, French Guiana - Lab288 P1 | ecosystem: Host-associated > Arthropoda: Insects > Digestive system > Gut ... | reverse complement strand
AGAGCAATACAACCCATGAAATAACTCAACAAATAAGTCGCAAGCTCCTGAGGATGGATGTATTAACATCCGAAATATGTTGAGCATTAAATAATGAAATAATAAAGCAAGTGACATCAAGTTGGTCTCTCTTTATTCAACTAGAAAGGGGTTAGTTTTTTACGTCTCTGTTTATTGACATGATACGCTGGCCAGACAGCTGCTTCTATAATTGTACGGGCCTTCCGCTCACATTGCGACACTTGCTTACAACGGATATGAACGAAACAGTATTTGTGGTTTTGGAATGAATTATACTGCCGCAGGGTATGGCTCACTGACGGGAGTCTGACGACACAGGAATAAACCATTGTGTTTCACAACATACCTGAAATTTCTTCTCTGAGCGAATAACAACTTTCCGAGGAAGAAGTTACCCACTAAGATACTCACGCCAAAGAGACACGGCATCATACAGCGGAAAGAGTGCGTCAGAATAACACCGGGAACCAACACAAGGACATTTCGAAGAATCAGACGCGTTAGATGGTCGGTAGTGGGTCAAAGCACAAGGGACGACCCCAGAGACGTGGAGGTGGCAGTATAGTGTGCAGTGTCACGCAGTGAAGGTCACCGGTGTTGACATGCTCTCTCACTCCCACACTACAACGGTACAGTGTGTACACATGTGCATTGTGTGCGTCACAGCAAGGCACAGCGAAGTGCAACACGAAACCCGTAGTCACCTATAGCACACCTTCCTTTCTGCCACAGGCGACTGGTCGAGGCGGCCACTAGACACCTCGTGGCTGACGCTGACAAAGAGAACTTTTTGAAAAGAGAATACAAAAGACCGATCCCACTGGCCACGCGGTCTAAGGCGTCGGTCTGCGACCGCTCGCTTGCTGGGAGTGTGGGTTCGAATCCCGCCGGGGGCATGGATGTCTTTCCATTGTGAGTGTTGTGTTACCAGGTAGAGGTGTCTGCGTCAGGCTGATCACTCGTCCAGAGGAGTCCTACCGAGTGTCATGTGTCTAAATGAGTGTGAACACGAAATATCGATAACGAGGAGGACCTGGCCCACTAGGGACTGGGGGAGGGAATGGAGGAAGAGAATACAAAATAATGCAATAAACACCTGCAGTGCACATAATGCGTACAATTACCTTCAGTCACTCAAACCCTGTTACACTCCACCCCTGGAACCGCAACGTAGTACAGGGTGTGGCATAAAGATCTCCAACTTTTCGAAGGGACACTGTGAGGGCTGTAGTGGCGGTAGAGAGGTGGGGGTAGTGTCATGCGGTTGGGTAGCCTCTACCGTTGTCAGTACCCACAATGGGTTGGACCGGTGAACATCGGGGCTTTGTTGTTGTTGTTGTTGTTCCCTGGGCGTTTGATCTCTTTAAGAGGAGACGTGGAGTGGCCGGCATGGTCACCAGATTTCAGCCCGTGTGACGTTTTCCTTTGGGGATACCTAAAGGAAAAGGTTTTCAAACATCGTCCTGGATCTCTTGAGGATTAGAAGGAAAGGATCCAACAGGAAATCGACTCCATTCCGCCTGAGCTAACCCGGAGAGTGATGAAGAGCTTCCGGGAACGTCTTCAGCAATGTGCTGCCAACGACGGCTGGCTTATGTCTGAGCTGATTTTTAAAACCCATTAAAAATTGTTTTTAATGTGCTTTTCAGAACTATATTCAATTTTTTTTCTAGATGGCTTCTTTCATATTTTATACCTCTTCGAAAAGTTGGAGATCTTTATGCCCCACCCTGTATTAGACTGCCTGCCATTTGTCTTCTTCGTTTGCTACTTGGCTTGAAACAGGAAACAACTTGTTCGTGCGTTAATTAATTGGAGGAATTTCAACAGCTTCTACGAGAATAGGAAACCCGTATTTGCTTTTAGTGGCTATCAAATTCGGTGCAGAATCTTTGGTCTTCCAGGTTGCTATCCAAAAATTTAAAGATCAAAATATATAGAACTATAATTGTGCCTGTTGTTTTGTATGGGTGTGAAGCTTGGTCGTTGACATTGCGGGAGGAAAGGAAGCTAAGGGTGTTTGGGAAAATGGTGTTGAGGAGAATATTTGGACCTAGGAGGGACGAGGTAACGGGGGAATGGAGGAGACTGCATAACGAGGAGCTAAGTGATCTGTATTCCTCACGCAATATTGTGCGGGTGATAAAATCGAGAAGAATGAGATGGCCTGGGCATGTGGCGCGTATGGGTGAGGAAAGGGGGGTGTATAGGGTCTTGGTGGGGAAACCGGAGGGAAAGAAACCACTGGGGAGACCTAGGCGTAGATGGGTGGATAATATTAGGACGGATCTCCAGGAGGCGGGATGTGGGTATATGGACTGGATTGGGTTGGCCCAGGATAGAGACAGGTGGCGGACGCTTGTGAGTGCGGTAATGAACGTTCGGGTTCCGTGAAATGCGGGGAATTTCTGGACTAGCTGCAAACCAGTTAGCTTCTCAAGAAGGACTGCACCGTGGAGTAAGTAAGTAAGTATCAGTATCGATATCAGCAGCAAAATTCGAAATTTGGTTGGGTGTGCGCTAAAGACAAATGGTGTAAGTGCAAAGGAAAGCTGAAAACCAATTGGTTAGTGAAACGGACCGCAGTTTCCTTCCAGACCCAGCTGGAATGGAGGTCACAGTGAAACTGGATAACTGCACGAAAAAGAGCTGGTGAAGAAGTGACTGCGCCAGTAGATACAATTTGCAAGGAAGAGTGGACAGATATTCATGCGAAAGGCACGACGCGGTAACCGAAGTACCAAAATACGATAATGCAAAGACTCGACGGCGAAACGTTCGGGGGTTACTGAGCGAAATCCGGAAGAAACTTCGCAAACTGTACTTTCGGAAGAAGTTTTAGGTGTGGCAAATAACGTCAGCTTTCTTCGAATCGACCACACTGATGACTCAGCGAAAATAATTCTTGTCTTCGCTGGCGAATATCGTGAATATTTACTGAGAAGGAGAACTTTTTGTTTTACTAGTTTGTACATTTGAAAACTGCAGGCCTCCGTAGCACATCGCATGGAAAGTAACCTACTTATATCCGGTTCTGTTTGCTCTTCCACCAAATGAAAAAGAAACAACACATCATTACCTGTTAATTGTTGTTCTTTCTGGTCTCCAAAAATTATGAAGGACGAATTTGGTGCAGCGGTAGTCAGTGCAATAAATTAAGTCTTTCCAGACTTCGTTATTACTGGCTGTAACTTTCATTTTAGTCAGTGCCTGTGGAGACGACCACAAAATGTTGGTCTTACGGTGGGACACAAAGAAAATGAACAAGTCCGACCCACATAGAGAATGTGCGCTGCTTTGGTATAACTGCCTGTCAATAAAGTAGAAGAAGGTTGGCTTATGATCGTGGAAAATGTTCCACAGAATGTGAAATTCACCTTATTTCTAGATTATTTGGTCGAGCTATAGATGGAGTACGAGAATTATTACTATAGTAGAACCAACAAGATGCACCAATGTATCAAATTTATTTTATTTTAGAATGACACTCTACATGTTTCGGACGGTCTTTCCGTCCATCATCAGCAGTTCAAGACTGTACATACAGCAACAGACATTTGTCAAACAGATACTGCTGTCAGCTTGCTAACAAGCAGACAGCAGTATCTGTTTGACAGCTGTATGTACTGTCTTAAACTGCTGATGATGGACGGAAAGACCGTCCGAAACATGTAGAATGTCATTCCAAAATAAAATAAAGTTGATACACTGGTACATCTTGTTGGTTTTACTACAGAAATATTACGATGCACGGTCCTATGATCGTCAAAGGAGTACGCGAAAGTTGCTACCAATCTTTGAAATATAAAAAATCATCCGCATAGGGCCAACAGTGCGGTCGAGGAATGAAAATTCCAAACTAAACAGCAAATTGGGGAGAAACAGTCAAATGTAATTATGCAGGTACAGAAATTAGGACAGCAAGTGGAGTTGGTGTCTAGGCAACTGGAGTTAAAAGAATTCTGGAAAGCATGATTAAAAAAGAATAAAGACACGTAAAAACAAGACGAGAGCATTAAAAGCAATATGGAAGAATACGATAAATCACGTGATCTGTACAAATATCTAAAAACGTTGAGCTATATAAATAAATGTGAACAGTTACAAATAACGAATAACGAAGAGGAAATTTTTTTCATGTCTTGTTGTAATATGTTAAAACGTATCACTTTGCTGTCCGGGTTAACCGCGCTAATTTGCACTTTGATTCGCCTCGCCCACGATTTCAGTCTGTACGGCTTCACCACGTCTGCCTGGCCCACGACGTCCTTCCATCACCACGGTATCCGCTGTCCCCCCCTGCTCACCCGTACGTTTCCCCACACAGAATGTCAGGTTACTGGGGCTGGTCTTCAGTACAAGTGCAAACGATCTGCAAACTGGGACGGGATATCTCAGTTAATAGCCACCTTCTGCATGCACTGCCGGGTTTCGTTTTCCGGCAGACGTGGAAATGCTTTTCTTTCGCCCCCACCGTCCACACCGCCTTTGGGGACCAGCCGGCGGTGTGTCCCTACACAGAAAGGAACCGTTGGATACGAAGCTAAACACTGCTTTCTGGCAGAGTTCAAGAATGCGTGGATTTATATCTAGGTCTACCGAGTGGGTCCAAGGCTTTCTTTGTGAACGATTCGAAACATGGTACGTTTTTAGGTGAGAAGCTGTTAGCACCTCGTCCAAACCCCAAGCTGGAGACCCACCCCATGTTGGCTGTCCACCACTGCTTATTCAATATATTCGCAGCTACCCTCCACATTGGAGGCCGTTCCTCCATTAGCAACCTGAGGACGCGCCATGCCGTGGTGACTGGGAACCACTTATCGTGACGTAGATGGGAAGATATACTGTAGTTCGATTGCCGGCCGTGGGAAACTAATTGTTTTCTTTCCGTGACTAGCAGACCATCTCTGGTGTCCGTCTAGCCTACTTAAGAGGTACGAAGGGATATTTCCCTGAGATGCAGGGACCGCGGTAGCACAGTGGTTAAGGTGCTGTGCTTCCAATCGGAAGATCGCTGGTTTTATCCCATCTGGTGTCATTGGACTTTTTCATTGACATAAATTCCTTCCGATCGCACTATGACCCTGGGGTCGACTCAGCCTCTAACAGAAATGAGCACCAGGAGTATTTCCTGGGGGCAAAGGCGGCCGGTGCGTAAGGCTGACAACCTACCACCATCCTGTGCCGTTGTCACGAAATCTGGGAACCTTAACCTTTAGACGCCTAATGTCAACTATAGTTGACGTACCGCACCGCTAACCTCTAAAGTTGCATTTTATATATTTATTCAACAAATACATGTACTGGATATTTTAAACATGGTGTATACTCTCCGTTTTTTTTTCTTCAAAATGCAGTCTGTTTCATAATTCTAACGTAATTGGTTCCTGTATTTTCACATTTTATATACAGGGTGTATAAAAATTAAAAAAATAATTCCGGCGCCAAAAGGTTAACTTCCTAGAACCCTCTGGGCCCCTCCCGGCCTGTAACGGGACTGATTTTTTATTTCCCTGAGATTACATGGTCAGTGCATGAAGATGACCCCCCACCACCATCCAAAGCCACCAAATTAAGAACAAGTGGAACCGTGCCTCCACGCCACTGTGTATCTTCATGCTGTGTACAAAGACTCTCCCTTTATCTTCAGACACTTGTTGGGATGACTCCTCAGGTTAGGCGCTACACCACATCACTTTACATGTCCGGTCATTACCCATCAGTTACTCTGACATTCAGCAGTGTATGTACACTAACATGAGCTTCACTAAATCAACCACCAATAAAATAAATCTATTAATTATGAATTCACTGGCTATCTCCATTATTTTATATGGAAACGAACTTTGGACCCTTAGAAAAGTGGATAAAAAAAACGAGTGACGAAAATCGAGATTAAATTTTTCATAACGACAGCCGGTTACACCCTTTTTGACCACAAGAAGAATGAAGAAATTTTGGAAGAGGTGAAAAAAGAACCGGCTGACGAGACACTAAAATGGATACAAATCAAACTGGCTACGATATGCAACAGAATGAATGGCAATAGGATGGCACAAATAATGTTGAATTATAGACCAGATGGACGGAGATGACTTGTAAGACATTTGAAGGGGCTATTGGACCAGTCCGAAGCAGATCTACCAAGGCTTAACTGGTGAAGGATGATGATGATAATTAGGGTGGTCCGTTACAAAAGTAGACCACAGAACTGAACCATTCTTTATGGAACTGACTGAACTAATGAGAACTGCAGTCAACCAAACGACAATGATCACAACAGCCTTTCAGCAGAGTGTGACACGTGGCCAGGAAGGCGGACAGACAGTGAAGGGGAGGCACACTATTGCTGACACTTGTGGGAAATTTGATCACCCATCCGCATCCACGTAACCTCCAGCAGGTAATCCGACAAACCGCTGGAAACGCGTCACATGACAGGGTTTCCTCCAAACTGCAGTTCTCGCACAGCCGGAACAGGAAACGTAACTGGCTAATATTTTTCTTTTAAACAAGATAGGCAACGTAGGTACAACGTAACATGGCGTGGCGTTCGCTTGATATTTACACCTATTCGGCCATCCTAACAGCCTGATACCATATCACTGGAAGAGAACGTTTTCTATGGCGATTTAAGGTCGCCGGCAATTTAAACTGCCCAATAATTTTGCCCGATTTTTAACAAAATTTAAAATTTCTCGACAGATTTTCATGAAAGTCTCCAATAAAAGATCTGATCGAAATTCGTCCAATGGGAGTCGCACTGATTCATATAGACAGAAGGACGGACAGACATGACAAAAGAAATAGGCCCTTTTGGCGACTATGCAAAAAAAAAAGAGTTCTGTAAAGATTTGAGGACGCCTTGCTTCCTGCCAGTACTGACAAACCAGCCTTATTTTACAGCTTATCTATACTTTCGCGATTAGCAAGAAGCAAAATATTGCTGGCCCCTGGAATGTGACACGACGTAGTGTGGTATAAACCTGCTACTTTATTTTCTGAACATTATAATTCTATAAGGCAGCATGACCCTCCACAACGCTTGCAGCTTCCTACCCGAATAGAGAGCTGAAAATCCCCCGCCCCCCACTCACTTCCGAAGAATTCGTATCACCGTAATGAGAACCAATAATCTCAAAACAACAATACAGGCAACGTACATACGTATAACGTAACAATTAGGCGCGTTCGTGCAACAATTGTTGCAGTGGAAAAACAACAAGTATTACATATTCTGAGTGTGTGATTGTAGCCGGAGGTATCCAGCATGCTATGCACATGCGCCATATTGCTATGAGTTCGCAGAGTACAACCAACAAGATGCAGCGTTTCACAATCTATTTATTTCTGTAAGACGCTCTACATGTTTCAGACGGGATTTCCGTCCATCATCAGGAGCTCAAAACTGCACATACTGCGTCCGGTATTTGTCAGACTACAATGACATAGTTAAAAGCAAATTACTAGTAACCGTGTATATAAGTTATAGTGGAAGGTAAAATGTGTTACAGTTAAAATTCTACGTTAACTAAGCGGATAAAATTGATATGTTAAAACGTACTGATGATAAATTATGATAAAATATTTTCTTCGGAAAATGCAATATGTTCTGTCTGTACAACAGCTCGTGTGTACATGCCCAATACTGCTACCAGCTGCTAGCCTGGCTGGGCTGGAACTGGTTTACATGTACTGTTGTGGGAGTACTGATCGACCCATATCGTTCAGGGTGACGTATATAAGAAGTCGATGGCTAACTGGTATAGGGGGTACTGCTCTTCCATGTATTGTTCCGCAATAAGGTGTCCATGCTGATTGTATGCCTGAATAAACAGTTGCTCATATGGAATTAACATAGATGCTCTGTCGATACGTTTGAATAAGGTCATTGTATCGTTACTGGAACCGTATTCATGTTGCTTACGTAGGATATGCTGCGCGTTAGTAGACTGAGGGTCATTGTTCCTTATGAAACTTACATGTTCCTGGTATCTCTCTTTTAGATCTCTGCTGGTTTGCCCTACATACATTTGACAGGTTTTGCATGTGTGTTTGTATATTCCGCTCGTATTGTGGTCTTGGGTGCTATGGGATCTCTTTGGTTTAGTGTGTTGTTGTATTGTGTTAGTGCTCTGGAATGCGATACCTATGTTGGTGTGTTTGAAGAGATTGGTAATTTTTCTTATTTTAGGGCTATGGCATGTAAAGATTGTCCATTTTTTCCCCCATCTTTGTCCTGTTACCAATAATTTGTTTTTAACTACGTCATTACAGTCTGACAAATACCTTACGCTGTATGTGCAGTTTTGAGCTCCTGATGATGGAAGGAAACCCCGTCTGAAACATGTAGAGTGTCTTACAGAAATAAATAGATTGAGAAGCGTTTCATCTTGCTGGTTGTACTCTGCGAATATATTAGCGATGCACGGACCTATGAATGTTAAATGCCATGAGTTGCTTGCCACATTATCTCATAAACGGCACGATTTTCGAAAAAAAAAAGTTATTGAACACAAAATGAGTGTTTTGTTTTTCTCCACAAGTTTTGTCTGAAACATTTCTCATTCTAAGAGGAGCACGGTGAGATATGATAAAAAAAAAAGTACGCCGATCTTCATGCAGAGTACCCGTTATTCTTGTCCGAAAATAATGAAACTTGAATAGTCTTGATAAATTTTCGAAAAATACTCAAATATCAAATTTAATGAAAATCCGTCCAGTGGGAGCCGGGTTGTTGAATGCGGACGGACGGAAAGACGGACAGTAATTACGAAGCTAATAGTCGCTTTTCGTAATTTTGTGTACGCGCCTACAAACTAGTTTACACACAAAACCATTCAATTCACACACTGACTTCCATATTAAATTTCTCCTACCAGTTCACATATTTCATTTACGCTACAAGCGAAGTCGGTACAGCGACTAGCGCGCGTCTGGACGGTTGGGGGTTTGATCCTCGACAGGGTTAAGATATCTTTCTCTTCTCCAAAATGTCCAAACACGCTTTGGAGCCCATCCGACCTCCAATTAAGCACGTACCGGAGCTCCTCCTCGAGGGTAAGTAGCCAGGGCCTCGAGTAAACCATTTACCTCCATATAACGCCGAGAATAAGATTGAACGGAGCAATACCTCCATCCCCCCCCCTGGTGCCTTTATGGTGTGGATAGGAAACCTTTGTCTGTGTTGACGCTTCATGCTTATATCCAACGATGTCTTGATAAGCTAATCCATCGTTCCTTTCTGCGAAGGTTAAATCGCACACATTTTTCGGCCTGACAGACGCGAGGCCTAGCCCTTACCAGTTCAATGTCGAGTCCTGCTCGACAGTGTGTCCCGTTGCTCTAGGCCTAACGTCGAGCTCAAAGCGACACGTTATTTTACAATACCATACGCCATTTTTCACAGAGCTCCTGCCATCTAGTGGCTGCTGTTTGGTGCCTGAAGATTAGAAATTTTGTGGAAAATTAATCCGGACAAGATTACTGAAATCCACACAAATAATTTGTATTGCATACGGTTAATTAAACATTTAGAGCTAATTACTAGTCTAACCCAAACGTACAGGGCTCTGGCGATGGTATGAATAATACAATATACACTTTTTTTGGGGGGTGGGGGGGACTTCGTCCATCGTCTAACTTTTATAATGAAGGCCGACGTTTAGGCTGAGGGTAGTAGTGGGCACTTGTGAGTGCGGTAATGAACCTTCGGGTTCCGTGAAATGCGGGGAATTTCTTGACTAGCTGCAAACCAGTTAGCTTCTCAAGAAGTACTCTGCTCCATGGAGTAAGTAAGTAAGTAAGTAAGTAAGCAAGCAAGCAAGCACGACGTTTCGGAAGCCGGCTTTGGTCCAGTCTTCAACGAGGAATGCACGTCCCCTGGTGTACCCCTTAGAACTAAGCTCAGTCTGAAGAGTGACCGGACTCCTGCCCGTGGGTGCGCGTTCGGGAACGAACCCCACTTGACTGCCAGACAGTTGTAAGAACGGGTCAATTCCAGCCGTTCGTAAGCACAATGCAGTTCGCGTTACGTTTCCATATTTGTTCAACACAACACACAGGAATTTCTGATGCTGATTTCATGAAGCTCTGGTTGAGCTAGTCATCCCTCTGAAATGTGTGGAATGCTGACGACACAGTGAGTTTACGAACTGCGTAACAGCATGGCGACGTGTTTGAGATGTGCATCGAACAGGTTACAGTGGCGTTACTGTTCTGTACTTAAGTACGAGAGGTATCCAGTGACAACACGTCAGGATACTGGCTGGCCACATTCAGTGACGTTTGTCGTGGTTTTACTCACCTTCACCGTCATAAATCCATAATATCGCTTTGCAGAATTTCACGAATATCTTCCTCCCGGTCATGTTTCAAACTTACTTGATGCTAAAAAAAATTATACAGTTGTAGCATCATCTTTAAATAATCAATCAAGTAATCACCGTCAGTCTTCTGGGGCAGCTAGTGTTTCTCCAGTTGCTCAGGAAACTAGTTTTAAAATAATCCTTCAAATTCATCATCGCTAGACCTTACTCTAGCCAACTGTTTCCAATCCACATGCTCATACACAATTTGCCTAATACCTTTTAATACGTACGGTGAGGCGGGTTACTGCAGTCCATGCAGTGACCACGTACCGGGCTGGAACACCGACATATTTCAGTTCCGTATCCGGGTGTGACAACATGATTTTCTTCAAACCGTCCGCATCCGGGGTCTCTCCCAGCCTCCTACTTGATGGGTACCAGACGGCTCATTCCCCTGGGGTAAAGCGGCCGGAGCATGAAGCCAACCACTTACATCTCACAGCTTCCGAAGATAAGCGATTTTACCAGCATCTCATAATACTGTTTCCAGTACACTTACGTGGAACGTACAGCCCACTGTATGTAGTCATTAGGCTTCAGGCCTAAGATCAAAGGTTCAGGTTACGATTCCCAGAGGAGGTGGACATTTTGCTACTCGCCACTGTGTGTGTGTGTGTGCGTGTGTGTGTGTGTGTGTGTGTTTTT
>Ga0123352_10018730_pt1 | contig 11037 bp, 3 predicted proteins | sample TergutLab28metaG_FD_89700 | JGI IMG/M metagenome (GOLD analysis project Ga0123352, IMG submission 89700) | Labiotermes labralis P1 segment gut microbial communities from Petit-Saut dam, French Guiana - Lab288 P1 | ecosystem: Host-associated > Arthropoda: Insects > Digestive system > Gut ... | reverse complement strand
TTATTATTATTATTATTATATTGATATATACGCAGTTGAAACTCCATGGGATAACGTCCACGTCTGAGGTGGTTTCCTGGACTATATCCTAAAAAATAAAATATACCATGGAATAATACTGACGAATCACGTATGTAAAATGGTCTTAGTATCATATGTCTCATTAGCACTTGTTTTATGTACAAAATAATGAAATTTTTAGTGCTGTGTCAATGATTTGTGAAATTACGAAAGCAAAATTATTGTCCATATGCCTGAACTTGAAAATAATATTAAAATTTATGTCAAAGAAAGTAACTTGAAGGTATTAAAGTGGCTCAGGTTTAGAGGCACTGTTAGGCCCTTGTGAACTTCGTAATGCACATACAGGTTTCGCAAAAGATAATGATTCCCTCAGTAGCTGAAGGACCACCACCCTCATTAAAGAACTTTTATTCCGTGTTGTTTTCATTCGTTAAATAATGAGTACAATAATTTTAATGGTGTTACTCGTCACCATCTTTTGCCTCTTACTTTGGAAAACCGTGTCATCATTTTCCGTGGAGTGCCGAACTGTACCGAAAATTTACGTCGATTCCTATCTGAGAATGCAAATGAATATAGCAAGTCAGGGAGCAGGGGACCATCTGAACAATTCACCAATCAGCACAAACCCAAAAGAAAACTCTCTTCTCCCTATTCCCAGAGCTTAAATAACTTCATTATCCACCACACTATTGACAGATCCTTAAGTGAGTAGACCAGCTGACAGCGAGGGGGCCACGGTACAGCCAAGATGGTACTGTAAGCTACGCAACTTGATGTCGAGGGACTGCGTGGCGCTCCGTTGCACGCTGCTATATGCTGTTTGGCACTAGGCTAGACTGTACGACACCGAGGGTCTAGCGTGGCACTGAGAATTAGACATAGGAAACTTAGGGACTAGCGTGGCACTCACACACTGTACCATGCTAAGAGAATAATGTGATACACGTAGTTTTAAGAGTGTAGTGGTTACGTAAGAAAATAGTCGACACAACTAAGTTTTTAAGTGTCTAATAAGGCGACTTACTTTCGGCTTAGATCATCAACAGGCCAACATATGGGTGAGAATGTTTGTCTGATGCTGACTTGAAAGGTCGAAACATGTCGCCTTAAACCTTAGTTGTGTCGACTGTTTTCTTATGTAACTCTTAGTCTGATAAACACAACGGGGATGTCCAAATTAAAAAAAAATCCATATTGTGTTATTGAGGAACGAGCGTGGCACTGGGATTTAGATTTACAATACTGCGAGACTAGTGCCTCACACATAATTAACCAGTATCATACTGCGGGGCTAGTGTATATTGACCAGTATGTTACTGACGGACCGGTATAGCACACAGATTTAACTCAAAGACAGGCAATGTACGCTTAGCGTAACATTGTGGCACGTTCTTGGCACCATTGTTGCAGTGGAAAAGCAGTAAGTGTTACGTATTGTGAGAGTGTGTGCGTAGCCTTAGTTGTCCGGCATGCAGTACTCGTGTCCCATGTTGTTATTTGTGGCCTGCCCCGCTCTACAATATTTTTCCACATTATCTCACAGAAGGTACGATTTTCGAAAAAAAAAGTTACTGAACAAAAAAACGTGTGTTTTTGTTTTCTCTACAACTTTTGTCTGAAATATTTCTCATTCTAAGAAGAATCGAGTGAGATATGATAAAAATGTGTAGTGGTCTTCATGTAAAGTACCCGTTATTCTAAATAGGTACAGGTATTTCGTCAATAACACAACAAACATTTCTAATAAACATCATTAGAAATATATGTTGTGTTATTGACTAAATACATGTACCTGTTTATTTATACACACAACGGGGATGGCACATTTCAGAACTCGTTATTCTTGTGAGATTTTAATGACACTTGAAATTTCTCGAATTTTTTTTTCGAAAAATAAATAACAAATTTCATGAATATCCGTCAAGAGGGTGCCGAGGTCCATGCGGACACACGAACGGACGGACAGACATGACGGAAGTAATAGTCGCTTTTCGTAATATTGCGAACGGGCCTAACAATACGATACTGAGCAACTAGTGTGTCACACATCTACTGATTAATCATTTCTTATTGAGGGATCAGTGTGGCACGCATAACTAAAGAGTGTGTTACACAATATAGCGCTCAGTGTCTCGTGTGTCCTTGAGAGGTAGGCTATAAAGATCCTGCGGTGCTATTGCGGCGCAGAGACGTATACAGCTGCCGTAAATAATTATGGAACACCGACTTCTAACTTGAGAAATTCCGGTACAACTTTTCCAGCAATGAAATTTTATCCGTGACTCTGTACTCGGCCGTTACCTTAGAGATAGGGAAGAGTACAAACGCTACATGTGTCATGTGGAAATGCATCTGAAACTACGTGTTACAATTTCGCAATATTTTATTTAAGGGGTAACACGAGCAGGGTACAGTTTCAGAGCAAAATATTCCAAATTAGTTTCATTCTAATAATTCTAAGTGAGATTGTACTTCACCTTATTTTCGGAGAAATGAAGAAATATTTATATCCATGGCGTGTCTGGTAAGTTGTTGGGAGTTTGCGCTTTATCATATCATCTTAAGTGTCTGATCTTTTTTTTTATTCTGTTTCTGAAGAAGTTCATAAAAGATAAGATCGTATTAACCCAACCTTGTCCTTTTATAAAAACTCAATTTCACTTCTTGACTTGGGGATCATCTTGTCTTAGCAGAACGCCGCGAGGGGAACATGTATAGTAGTTTTTAATCCACTTTATGCCCTATCGACCTCTCCACCCTCTCGTACTTCGTGAGTTCTTAGGGCGAAAAATACGGAGGGTAAGATTTCCCTTATTGGCACCTTACTAACCTTGAACGAGGAACCCAGGTGGCATGTAAGCAAGAATTATCGACTTTCACGAAATGTTCCTCTGGCATCTACACAGTTTGACAGTTTTAACCCAGTTTCTCGCAGATAAATATAGAACATGCTAGTTCACATTTCTTTAAATTTTGTAATAGGTGAAAAGCTGGCGCGCATAAAAGATTATCATAATGCATTATCTCCAAATGAAGTGATATTTAACATTACATATACCTAACGCTCGTTAAAGTAACATTTGACAATTAAGTAAGTTCCATAATATACTGATAGGGTAAGTTTAGTTTTCATACTTTGACATTCCCAGATTACTATAGGCATGACCTAAACAGAAAGGTTGTTGTGTTAGTCTGATGAATACTTTATTTCATAGTTCAGTATTTCCATATGCATAGTTACCTGATTGTGAATGTACATATATTAGATTAAAAACAAATGAATAAACCGACCATTAATCACAAATATATTTGGACATTTTTGTATAGTTGAAGGTGCTACTTATATCGGCTTGTTCACAAGATATCATCAAGCATAGGTTAAAAATACATACAAGATAAAGCACTGCGATACATCACACCATTAATTACCCATAAAACTGACCGAGACCTCAATCTTACCATCCGTTGGAGGTACCCAAGTTAATCTCGCATTGCATTGTACATACTTAAAAAGGAATAAATTAAAACAAGCCTTTAAAAGAAGAATTGCTTCATTCCTGCCATGCGATTTTAATATAAAATTGAATGTTAGTTTAACATGGTCTCGGTTAATAATTACAATATCCATTGGAAAAATGTAAGATGGACAGCTCAGTCATTTTACTGAATGTGTTTTATGTATTCACATAGAAGATGTACGTAATTGCTTATCATCATATATACTTTTTAACCTGTGCCTGATGATGGCTATTGAATAAGCAGAAGTACGTAATACTATAATACGGTTGTACTATATACACCAACGACATGCACCTTTCCTCAATTAATATTTTAATTTTTAATTTTTTGATGTCTTCTATATGATTCGAATACACTCTGCTACCTGCTCGACTGCTTATACTGATGCATGTAGAAGTACCATACCATAGCTGCACACGCAACCGTTTCCTGAAGATGAACCCTCTGGTTCGAAACATATAGTAGATATAAAAAAATTAAAAATAAAATGTTAATTTAGGAAATGTGCATTTTGTTGGTTTGTATTGTGTAATTATATTACAATGCACGGTGAAACAAACGTAAAATTCACGCAGCACGCACGACTGTGAAAAAAATATTGTCCAAATACAATTGTTACTGAGGGTTCTTTCTTCGTCAGTGTAATTACGCGTCACAACGGGATGTCGTGGCTTGAGGCTAGATCCTAGCGTTATATAAGTAAGTTTCGTATACTAGGCCTATTACCAATTTATTTAGCTCATTTACATGTACATCGAAATTTTATAAGGGACGGGGTAAGTAGATTTATTGATGATATCTATCCTAATTAACATTTTGTTATTTCACATTGACAGAAATGTGTCGAGCAAGAAGAGAAAGTTGACGATATGAATATGGCAGAGGCAAGAGTCTCTCTTTCATTTTCTGCTGTTGCTTTTGTTTAGGCTGAAACAGTCTCTTGTCAGCCAGATGATTTTCTAGCTGCTAAATTATACGTGTTTCCTCGTATATATGTACAAATATAAATGAGAAGCCGTTGAATAAATGTTCGTCTCATTCCTCTGTGAGTAGTATCAGAACAACATTGCGCACACTACTGTCAGTTCCTCTCAACTTGTATTGGGAAACTTCAGAAGTTTATAGAGGGTATAAATTCAGTAGCTATTACATCGTGAGAAACACTCGTACAGTTCAAAACATTCGCATTTTTGAGAGTAAAGAATATTAAATCTTCAGCCTATTACTTTTAGATTAGAGAAGAGACGTGTCACCATTGCATGCTTGAACCTCTTCAGTGCTATTTAAGAGAGTAGTCTACAGCGATTCTGAGAATCCACTCTCGGAAAAAAAATGTGGATATCGTAATTTTAAAGTAGTTGGCAGCTGCAGTAACCACTGTCTTTTAAAAGGTTAAATTGTAACCTCTAGTGAAGTCCACATCGAGTTAGTGCACTTATAATTAGTATAGCTTGAAAGAAGAGTTACTCTATTACCTTTCCTTGTACAGTTTTTTTACATTAATCTAAGCCAGTGTTTCTCAACCTCTGTGAGACCGCGGCCCGGTAAATTCTTTTTTTCATAAGACAAGGGCCCTATCCCAACAGATTTACTCGTTAGTACCTTTCCAATTTCTTCTAAGTTCATACATTAAACTAACACAAGTGTTAATAATTAATTGTGGCCCTATTATAAAGAGTATTAGTGCACTTATGTGTACGGTGTGGCATGTTGACACATATAAAATTACATTTAAATTAATTATCAGTTCCAGGATAATATCTCGCGGCCCGGTATAATTGAGGCCAGGGCCCGGTAGCAGGCCGCGGCCCGGCGGTTGAGAAACACTGACCTAAACCACCGGAATTTCCAAAGGGAGGGTTCCGTTTGAATGGAAGACCTAAAATCCTATTCTTTGTGAAATATGTTAACTTACTAGACCAAAAAAACCAGTCCAAACGCAATTAGATATTACTAAAAAAATTCAGAAAATGATGTAGGAAGACGTTATAAATATTTGATGGATTGTGTGGTTGTGTGTGAAGCCCTTGGCTAATTTATTGAGTAAGTAATAACAAATAATGTGGAAAAATTGGAACATCTCAAAATGTGGAAAACAATAAAAATTATGTTAAAGACATATTCAAGGAGCATAAAATTCCCAAATTCCTTGCCACAGACATTTTAGAATATTTTATAATATCGTCCCTTACATAAAATACAAAAGATTAAATTATAACAAAAAAGTCAGTGAATGTGGGACGTAGCATTCAAGCGAGTTCGTACAACCAATGTTGCAGTGGTTAAGCAATGATTATTACACAGCCTGAGTGTGTGGATTTTGTAGCCTTAGGCATCCAGCATGCAATGCGCATGAGTCATATTGTCAGTGTGGCCTGACCCCCTCTATAATATTTTTCCACATTATCATAAACAGCACGATTTTCGAAAGAATGATTATTTTTTCCCTTGTGGCGCTGCGGCCCAACGCCGGCCATGGCCTCCTCATTCATGAGGTTTCTAGATCACACACAACGACGCACCACAATAGGTAGGAATCCTCTGGACGAGTGATCGGCTCGTCGCAGAGACCTCTGCCTGACGACACACAACACTCACAACAGACAAACATCCATTTCCCCGGCGGGATTCGAACCCACGATCTCAGCAGGCGAGCGGCCGTAGACCCACGCCTTAGACCGCGCGGCTACTGGGATCGGCTTTCGAAAAATGTTACTGAACAAAAAATGTGTGTATTGATTTTCTCTACAATTTTGTTAGAAACATTGCTCATTCTAAGAAGATATGAGCGATATATTTAAAAAAATGTGTATTGGTGTTCATGTAAAGTACCCGTTATTCTTGCGAGATTTTTATAAAACTTGAAATTTCTCGGCAGATCTTCGAAAAATATTCATATATCAAAGTTCTTGAACGTCATCCAGTGGGACCGAGTTCCATGCGGACCGACAAACGGACAGACATAACGAAGCTAATAGTTGCTGTTAGCAATTTTGCGAACGCGCCTAAAAATTGTTGTTTTTTTATGACGTGAAACCTAAGAAAGAATGACTGATTGAAGCTGTTTTAGAAAGAGGTGTTTAGGAGAATATTTGGAACGAATTTGGAGGGTATAAACTCGGGATGGAGAAAGCTGCTAAAGAGAAACTGTAATTCATTCTCATCTCCATTGCAGTCTGTATATCATAGGCTTATTTCTAAGCCTTTATGACCAAAAATTTGAAGTCTGGAGGTCGGTCTTTCTTGTGGCAGTAAACAGCGTGGATATACGTGTATGCTGCAACTGTTTCCTTTTTAAGGTCTGTTACTGTGTAACTTTGAATGAGCTGCAGTGAGAAACTGCTGTCAAGTTCAGCGGAACAGAGTGTCGGATGTTCATGAGGCATGTACACAGATTCCGGAAGTACACTCACAATAGTTAGAACCTCCCTTCTCCTGTTAGTGAAATGGATGTACAATGGTTTCGAAGCAAGCCTGTGTGTGTGTGTGTGTGTGTGATTCATTCAAGATATAAGCAACCGTTCCTCCCACTGACTTCAGACAATCAGTGATTTGACAGTCTTCCGAAAATCTCTTCGCTGTCACGAACAATAACTCCGTTGCTATGACAATATTCAGAAGCTTAGTGGCAGATATTAAAGGAAAAGTATTGAGCGTCTTGCAAGAGATGGTTTGAATTATTTTGGCAAATACAGGGAGCAACTGTTTAGGTGAGTCATCCCCGTTGTGTTCAGAATAATATGAGTAAGGAACAAAATTAAATAAGTCAAAACATAACTAGTATCTTTAGGTATTTATTATTTATTATTATTTAAGGTGACGACATGTTTCGGCCCCTGTTATTGGTCCGTCATCAGGTCACAAGTATGAATTTTGAGGAAGCTGTACAATGTAAGGTAAATCGGTCCCTTTACAGGCCCGAGGTGCCCAGAGGGTTCCAGGAAGTTAAGGTTCCCAGATTACGTGACAATGGCCCAGGATGGGGGTAAGGTTGTCAGCCTTACGCACCGGCCGCTTTTGCCACCAGGAAATACTCCTGGTACTCATTTCTGTTAGAGGCTGAGTCGACACCGGGGCCATAGTGCTTATCGGAAGGATTATGTCAATGAAAAGTTCAAATGACACCATCTGAATTGAACCAGCGACCTTCCGATTTGTAGCACAACACCTTAACCACTGTGCTACCGCGGTCCCCCGCTGTACAATGTAAGTCATAAAATAAGTTACATAAATCTAAAATTCAACGAGATCTCGTTTTATGACTTACATCGTACAGCTTCCTCAAAATTCATACTTGTGACCTGATGATGGTCCAATAACAGGGGCCGAAACATGTTGTCACCTTCAATAATAATAAATAAACACCTAAATATACTAGTTGTGTTTTGACTTATTTAAACTTCTTCCTTACTCATACAAGGAACTAAATTTTAACATAATTTTTCAAAAGCTTTGCTACCGCACCAAACGACGCGAATACCAGGTCTGGTATTTCTGTTTTCCTCCATCCTGTTTCGTGAATTTTAAATGAACCTCTTCATTAAAATAATGAGGTGCAGTGTAGGGTGAGGAAGAGGTCGTTGCTCTTCTGGTGTGTTACTACCAGTCTGCGCTGCGTAACGTACCAGAAGAGCAAAGATCTGTTTTACAACGTGGGGGAAGTCTGAAATTACGCTAAGAGTGAAGAAGTTTAGGCCGTAATGCTTCTGACTTGTACGTGGAAGGTTTTTGGTTCGAACATCGAGTCGAGACTCAAGTTATACTTATTGAGGTTTATCATTTTCAGGAAAACACTGGGAACCTCAACTAGGATAGCTCGTGATGCCGCCGAGATTCTAAGACAGTTCTAAGAAAAGAGTTTGTAAATTAGACTGATCCTTGAAGTAGGATTTAACACGTTGTATATTAATAATTGTCCAAAAAGATGCAACACAAAGCAGTCTATTTATTATTCTGTAAGTTCACTCTACATATTTCGGGTGTCAACCACACCCATCATCAGGAGTACACCGGTACTGTGCAGCTACCTCCTTGGCCACGCTGGAGGGAGATAGCTCTACAGTACCGGAGGTTGTAGTTACAGTATTGTGTACTCCTGATGATGTGTGTGTTTGACACCAGAAACATGTAGAGTGAACTTGCAGAAAATTAATAGACTACTTTGTGTTGCATCTCGTTGGCCAGTTATTAATATAGATTAGCGATGCACAGAACCATAAACATAAAAAACATAAAATTTAACACGTTCTGTTTTGCCGACTGCATGTTATTCCAATTACGTTGTTGATATTTGATTATCGTCATAGTCATCCGTCACGAGTGTTGCCTTGGTAGACCTTCTTTCGGCCTCAAGCCTCAATTACTTACCTAGACAGCATTAACTGACTGGTTTTTATAACGGACACTGAGTGTTTACTGCGCGGTACGCACTGGATTTTTATATAATGTCTGTTAATTTCGGTATCTAAATGGCTCATTTGACTTAATTGTCCCGTTTATAGGTTTGCAAAGACAACTTCAAAATTTCATAATAATTATTTTTGTCAACTCGTGCCCATTTAAACAGATATTTGGCATGCACAAAGTGCTGGTTGCAGTGATACTGCTTTCTGGAGATAGAGAATAGATTTTTTCTGATTAAAAGGCCAGTGATTTATAATAGCATTGCCTTTCAGGATCCATCAACTAGATTTTCAACCCATTTTTAGACCGAAGACAAGAAAAGAAAATGTCCCTGAAACATAGTGTTACCATTTCATTTTTATATGGGACAGTGGGAAAAGTCCATGAAGTATATGATTGCAAATGTGAATTGCCAGAATCGCATAGAACTGTGTATTACATATGAAGTTAAAAAAAGTTCTCGTTAAGCTAGAAATCTCACAGTTTTGAATTCGGTTTCATGAACCAATTTATGTTTAGAATTTGCCCATGTCTGTTGGTTGCTTGTTGCTACGTTAGCGGAATGTAGCAGCGGTTTGTATGTCTGTGTGATTAGCCAATCAGCTGCAAGTTGTAGTTAGTCCCTTCGCTAACGAGTCACTAGGGAACATCAGAGAGAGAAAGGGATGAACCCACCCACCCAACGTGCTTACTCTTGCAATTTACAACATGCGGTTTCCACTCAATATCCAAATTACAGGTCCATAGCCACGCAGCATGCATCCACTGTTAATGAACTAATAGAGCTCATTAGCGTATTGGAGTGGGGGACGAAATTTCGGCCGGGAGCAAATGACGCGTAGAGAAGGAGCGAGATAGTGGAAGAGAGAGAGGGTTCACTCTGTCTCTTATCATCTTTGTTTCTCTTTTTTATTTCGTAACTTCTTCCTCACCGTCTTCATTAAATTTCTTTGCTAGAGCAAGTTAGATCAAGGGAAAAAGCTACGGGTTTCTCTGTTATATTCATTCATTCATTCACTCGTTCCACAGTCTTCTACAGCCTCTTGCCAATCCAGTTCTCCACAGTGTGCGATCTAGTGCTTGCCCTTTCATATCTTTCATATTCCAGTATCCTCTTGTTTATTCGAGGTCGCCCAGTATCTGCTCACTTCTTCTTTCTCACCTTCCCGTCCCTTATATCCTTTCTTTCCTTCAATAACATATTTTAGAATACAATTTCTACGCAGAATGTGACCAGTCTAGTTAGCTTTCTTTCCTTTTTATTGTCTGTAACATCTTTTTTCCCCGCTTTCTTCACTATACTTAACACTTCGTTTGTGACACGATCGTCCCAATGATCTTCTCCGTCCTTATCCAGCACCACGTTTCAAAACGTTCCAGTTATTTCTGATCTACTGTCCATAATGTTCGAGTTTTCAGCACCATACAAAGCTGTGCTCCAAGTGTAGCACTTTACTAGTTTGTTCCTTAAATTTAAGTCCCATATGGTGGTGAAGAATACGGTAATCAGACCAGTAGTAGTATATGGATCCGAATGTTGGGTATTAACAGAAAACATTAAGCAGAAATTATTGGTATTCGAAAGGAGGTTATTGAGAAGAAAAATGGAGAATGGAGACAAAAAACAAATGAGGAGCTGGAAAAACTGATTAACCATGAAAATATAGTAAAAGCAGTCCCATTACAGGCCAGGACAGGCCCAGAGGGTTCCAGGAAGTTAAGGTTCCTAGATTTTGTGACAACGGCACAAGGATGGTGGTAGGTTGTCAGCCTTACGCACCGGCCGCCTTTACCCCCAGGAAATACTCCTGGTACTCATTTCTGTTAGAGGCTGAGTCGACCCCAGGGCCATAGTGCATTGGAAGGATTTTATTTCAATAAAAAATCCACTGACACCAGCTGGGATCGAACCAGCGACCTTCCGATTTGTAGCACAGCACCTTAACCACTGTGCTACCGCGGTCCCCATGAAAATATAGTAAGGCACATTAAAAGTAAGAGACTGAGTTGGGTGGGACATGTTGAAAGAATACCTGATGAAAGAGTAGTTAAAAGCATTTATAAATGGAAACCACACGCAACAAGACC
>Ga0123352_10018728_pt1 | contig 11037 bp, 3 predicted proteins | sample TergutLab28metaG_FD_89700 | JGI IMG/M metagenome (GOLD analysis project Ga0123352, IMG submission 89700) | Labiotermes labralis P1 segment gut microbial communities from Petit-Saut dam, French Guiana - Lab288 P1 | ecosystem: Host-associated > Arthropoda: Insects > Digestive system > Gut ... | reverse complement strand
TCCTTTAGCTAAGAATGGCTTTTGTGTTAGAAATAAAAATTTCATCTTGCCTATTCTTTTTCCATTAGGTTTGTGGGAGGGGGTAGTGACACTACAGGGGGGAAAGTTTTGGGGTTGGATCCCATTGGGGGGGGGGGGGTAAGATTTTCTGCAACCATCCAGACCAGCCCTTGGGCTCACCCAGCCTCCCACTTAATGGGCACTGGGTCTTTCCCCAGAGTAAAGTATCCAGGGGGTGGCATTGATCATACACCCCCCATCTAGTGCTGAGGTTCAAGAAACAGCAGAGCTATACCTCTGCTCCCCCTGTAGGCCTTCATGGCCTGTTCTAGGGCAAACTTTACCTTATACACAAAGTGGATCCAGCTTTATGGAGGAAGATATATTGTTTAATTAAAGTTTTATGGAATAAGGAAGAAATACCCATAAACTGTAAGATGCTACTGTATGAAAAAGGTGTTCAGAATAAACGTGACAAGTACAGGGGAACAGCGCCTTTCATTTGTACATACAAAAGTGCTGCCAATTATACTAAGCAAGAGACTGAGAGCCAATGCAGAAAAAATAACTGGTTATTACCAAAAGGGATTAAGAACAAATAGGGGAACAATCTATAATCTACATATATTGAGATAGAAAATAGAAAATGCATATGAGTGAAATATAAATAGATATACTGTTTACAGATCTTAAGCAAACATTCAATAGTATTTATAAGACAAAATAAAAACATTATAACAACAAGGAATACCCACTAAACTTACATGATTAATTAAGGATGACACTCGAAGACTCTTGAGCAAAAGCAGTTGTAGAGAAATACATTACAGAAAATTTTAATGTTGATGTAGGAGTAAGACAAGGTAACACATTATCGCTGTTTCATCTAGTACTGGTTACATTAAAAAGAAATGAGATACCTGGGGAAATATATAAACTGAAAGGGTACAGATTTATGCATGTGCAGATGGTGTGGTCATAATATCAAGGAATTTACAAACCTTGGAAGAAGCATTACAGCAATTAGATAATGCAGCATAAAAAATGGGATGATAAATCAATAAAAAAAAACAAAAGTAAGTATGAAGACATACAATCAGTGTAAGAAGATTATAGGAGGGTATAGGACCAAGACAATCTCTAGTTTTCCTTAATTAGGCTCAACAATAAGTGAAAACAGCATATGAACAGAAATAACACACAGAATTAAGAAAGGAAATAGAGCCTATTATGCATATCATGGATTAAAGACCTGTAAATTAATTAAACAGTATACTAAAAGGAAGATTTACATGATGTTGATAAGCCAGTAGTTACTTGGACATTGTCTATATGGGACATAATTTATTAATGTTTGAAAGATAAATTAAGGAAAATATTTGGACCGGTTAAGTCTAGGAAGGATGGAAAAAACAACAAATTGCAGAAGTTGATAAAAGGAGAAGATATTACTTTTTTTTTAATGGCAGCATCATGATGTGCTTATAAACGTAATATAATACTAAATTTTTATTAAATTGTCTTGTGGATACTATCCAATATTCCTCAAGACAATTTAATCGTGTGAGATCATATGATAACATGCCCACTCCTATGGAGCAGCAACAAAAATGGACTCGAACATCACCAGTAAATATACAGTATCCCATAGCTCGAAAAACAACCAGATGGTAACAGGACTTACATCTGTAAAATGGTGAACATCAATACACCATTTTAAGAATTTTATATCTTTTAACTTTTTATTACACAATTTGTATAACACATTTTATGAGACAAATGATCCAATTTTATGTATCCCACTGTTGTAAACACAATTTGCACATCACACTCTTTGAGACAAATGATTAAATTTTATGTATTCCATGGATGTAAACACGATGGGATCCCAAAGTATGCATAGCATCTTATAACTTAAATGACAAAAATAGGCCTGAAGATGACTATTTATAGTCGAAACATGTAGCCTATGTAAATGCTTTGAGTAATAAAGTGGTTGTGCTGATGTACACTGTTTAGTATTATATTACTTTTGTATAAAACCACAAACAAATGGTGGGGACATCTTAACAAAATGGAAAATATGAACTAGTTAAGAAGTTTACCGATTAAGGATTAAGAACCAAAAGACGGACAAAGAACAGACGGACAGATGAAGTGGTAAATTATTTAAAGAAACTAAAACTGAGAAATTGGAGCCAAATCATCAAAGATAGAAAAGCCTAGAATGATCTGCTGCAGAAAACCAACACTCATGTTGGGTTGTACTGTCAGAATAATAATAATTAGCTTTACAACCCTTTGTGTGTTTTGGCTTTCTCAACTAGGTAATTTCAAGCCTTACTATTAAGTGACAGTGCTTTTCAATTTTTCACATTCATAATCTTCATACCAGTACACAAATCATCCAGCCATGCTATTCTTGAACTTCCTGTCTGTTGGCTCCCCACCAGTCTCCATTCTAATATTCTTTTTACCGTCCTTGAAGAGTCCATTTTTGTATTGTTTTAACCTTCTGATCCTTCAAGCTTTAATGAAACTTACAATGGATGCTCCATTAACTAAATGATTGAGTTCAGCATTACTTTGTACTCTCCAGGTATTTTCCCTGGTTCATACTGGGCCAAATACGTGTATCATTCTTAAGATCCGCCTTTCAAATATAGGGAGCCTATTTTTGTAGTGTTCGCGAAGAGGTCTTGTAAGGGTTCAATACATTTCCATTTTTTTAATGTTTAATTTTTATTTTAGAAGTTTTGAAGTTGCATAGTATGCTCTGTTTTCTTTGTAAATTCTTTCAGAAAATTTCTCATATCTGTTTTTAGGTTTCTATTACACTACCTCTTGTATGTTTAACTGTCATTTTGATGAGCCTCACAAGTTTATTTAACACACAGTAATAAAATGAATGTGATATAAAGTGTTAATGTTATAAAATTACTCTTCCTGAATTATATAATGTGTACTGGTACAAAATTATATGCACTTGTTTGGGATACATGCTTAAACAGAATGTGTTCAAAACAAAGCTGCAACTGAAAACTAGAAGTAAGTATGTTCTGAAAATTATATCACCATCAAATTGAAATCAAAATATGAATGCATGCAAACAATTTGTTGTTTCATACTACACACACACACACACACACAAACTTTTCTAGAACTGCATTTTTTTCCAAACACATATTTCCACACAAAACTTCAGATTCCTGCAATGAGTAACACTAGTAGAACTTACACTCTCAAATTCACACACATGTCACTTGGTATAGCTGATAATAAGAAACCATAAATAACAACGTACAAAGCATGTTGTTCACTAAGTTTCATAAAAGACCACAGTTATATTCAACATTCATTATATGAGGAGGGAAAAGGTGTGTGGACATGAAAATACCACAAGCCTACATAACGCCGATAATATGGAATGCTGCTGGGGAAGCATTATTGATACATCGACTAGGGTATGGGCTGGGTGGTCTGGAGTTCAAACACTAGTATAGCTAATGCATTTTTCTTGTTTGCAAAACATCCAGGCTGGCTCTGGGAACCACCCAGCATTGTTTGCAATTGGTACTTGGTTTCCTTCCTGGGGGGTCAATCAGCCAGGCCTGAATTAACCACACACATATCCATCTAATGCACAATTAATGGTGCTACAGCTCTGCTCCCTGTATTTGTACACGTGGCATGGACGAGGAAAACTTTTTATCTTCAAAATACAAAACACATCCCAACAAACATGCAATTGGTGCAAACTGATTCATGTGCAGTCAACAGACGTATGCACTGTATCAAAACAGGACTGACATTAAAAGTCTTGCTTCCTAATTGTATTTTACAGTAATTGTCAAATCAATGACACTATATACATATATATGTGTGTGTGTGTATATATATATATATATACACACACACACACAAAATAAAGATAACTGTGCACAATCTGTAACTTGACATGTAACTCATTTTCCAGAACACAATTATGCAAAATAAAGATACTGATAACTCAACTGTATACAGTCTACAAGGGTTAAAACAAAAGCCACAAAAATTTGCCAGTTTTCTGTTCTTTCAAACAAATTAATGTGTGGACTAATACATACATTATGTTGCCATTATATGCATTGCTCACACAGAGAATTTATCACTCTGAACAAACAATTCTAAACTAATTGCGAGCAGAAAGGATTGCAGAATGGCCACACATTTATGACCAAAACACTGAAAATGAGGTACATGAAGGACACACCAGTTTTAAAAAGCCACCTTTCATGTGTAAGTACATTCATACACATCTTCATCAAATGGTGGTGGTAATGTATTGCAAGCTAAATTAACAGTATACATGACAACTTCAACTAATTTACTAGTAAAATATTTTCATATTATATCATGAAGATAAATGCTCTAAGCATTAGGAGTGTAAATCTGACAACTGCTGGCATATACTGGTACAGGTACAGCTAAAATATTTCTGCATTCAGCAGCAGGCAGTTGTGCCGGTTTTGCTTCTTCTGCATCAACATACCTTTCCAGACATGTGGAGCCTCAGGACAGACTAGTTGTTGATGATGAGGAACTATTACAGAATTGGGAATAATCATCAATGCATCAGGGTGTCGTTTTAATTATGTATTGTCAGAAGGCAATGAAACAGTTGATTCCTGAAGTATTCTGAGATGGTCTGGACTACACAACACTTTCCAATGCATGTACAGCATTTACCCAATGGTCAGGTGAAGTATAATGTTGAGGCTGTTCTGCCTGACCTTGCTGACTGTACTAGTGCCAGGATTTTCATACTGCATATGTAATTTTTCACTTGGTTTAAATTTCTCATTTAACTCTCCCTCTTTCCCCACCCCCAACAGTTCAGCAGAGTGATGCCTGATTTTCCAAACTATTTACAAGTGTTTAGCTGCCAGAAGTTGAACCTTTTTGCTTGCCAAATGATGAGCTAAATACAGAGTTTTGGATCCAATATATGAATGTCAATCTAGGTTTGAAGGTGGCCTCTGAACCATTACTTGAACCACGAATTCTTTAAAAAAAGCAACACAGGCAAAAAGACTGTCTGGAGCCATAATCATTTAGGTTACTCTGCAGTGCTTGTACATCTGTGACTTTCCAATCCAAGTACTGTACGAAAGTTCTTACCACATGATAAGCAAGAGTAGAAAGGTTTTCTGTAATGAAGTTTTTTATGATGAAGAATAATGCTTTCTGGAAATGATTTTTGGCAGTATGGACATACGTGATTTTTTTCTTCAGTAACTCTCCTATTACCTGTCTCAGTGGCAGCAACAGAACGGACTGGTGAGGAAGTGGAGGCTGTAGTGACAGAGCTTGTTGTTGTACTTGGTCCCACACCTGTACTACTGGAGGATTCCTCAGAAACTTGTTCTTGGACCGTAAGAACTGCAGAAGGAAGCCCTGTTTGATTAGTAGAATCTGAATCTGAAATTTCTGCACCTTTAATTACCATGGGAGTCACTAGAGCAATGTTTGAAGATGCTCTAGTGGTAACCAAACTCGTGGTAGTAGCTGAAATTGGAGGACCACTTCTTATTCCAGTTACAGCAGGACCTTGCTTATCGGAAACTGAAACAGCACCAGCAGGATCCGTAGTACGCACTCCAGTGCCCACTAAAACTACATTGGGTATAAAACTGGTGACTGTAGCAGTGTCTCTCAAACTGACTGCACCATCTGTAGTGGGAACTGTTGCAACTGTAGCACTTGCCACAGCACTTGTACGACAAATAGTATCAATAACTGGACTGGTAATTGCTGTTGCAGTAGCTGAAGAAACACCTTGGTCTTTAACAGGATTACCACTGAAAACAATGCAAAAAGTAATAAGAACCTTGTCAAATAGAGAAGAGTCTGAAATGATTTGTTAGACCAACTTGATGCAGCAATTATGATTTATTGATAAACCACTGACTCAACATGTTTTGGGCACCACTGTGCCCATCTTCAGGAGTGCAAGGCTGTACACTACTGCATATGGTTTTCTGCACTTAAAGTGCTGAAAACCATATGCAGTAGTGTACAGCCTTGGTCATTGGTTTATCAATATATCATAATTGCTGCATCAAGTTGGTCTAACAAATCATTTCATATTAAGGATACACGTTCACATGAATATCAAATCAGAGAAGTCTGTTAAAGAATACACAAGAAGGAGGAGGAGGAGGAGGAGAAGAAGAAGAAGAAAGGAAAAAAGAAAGGAAAACAGAACTAAAGAATGAACAAAGGTATTAACAGTAGCAGAGTGATGAAGAGGTTCATGAGTAACAGTAAAACAAAATGGAAATATTTTATCACTACTGACTGCAAGAAAACTGAAGAAGGTATGATGTTTATGTTATGGACAGAGTCCAAAATGCTGGCCAATCACAATGTGACCACTCATTTTGAGTAGATTTCAATGACGTTAAATAAAAAACACTTTAAACAGACTAGTCTGAACAGCCAATGGCAGATTTTCATGGGGACTCTGTGTTAACATCTTACAAATCACAGTTAAAGAGGCAGTACTTCCCACATCTTGGCTAGATATTACACGGTCCCTTCAGACATATGACAGTGTAGCAAATCAAATTTGGCCACTACAACACCCTTCCACACCTATTCTAGTCCAAATCATTCAAGGCACTGGCAGAACCTAAAGCACTGCCACTTCACATTTTTGAGGCCCCAGGTTCACATATCGACTGCGGTTCTGCATCTTTTCCAGTCACATCTTGACAGCACAGTCTTTAACAAAAACTTCCTGTAACACTGTGATCTACCAAAAAGCTTGTGGAAGAGGCAGCTTCCTTGGCAAACAAATAAGTATGGTAGAAACATATTGTAATGTGTTTCCACACGAAATGTGTAATAGCACAAGTGCAGCTGTGACAGCCAGAGCACCTAAATGGAAAGTTCTGACATCAGCCTCTAGACCTTTCTACACCCAACTAGAAGTGGCTGTTAGCTCTGGCCAGTTCCAGACTGTTCCAGTGGAGGCAGGAGAAGCCTAGGAGTGCTGTGCTTATATGAATATAGCACTGCAGCTGGGATAGAGTGGCTTGGTGGCCAGCGAATGATGAGGGTCCATCTGTGGACAGGAACACAAGAAGTGTGAACACACAGTCAGTTTCTATGTTTCAGTGCAGTCAGTCAGAAAGTGAGTGACCAAGTGCAGTGAATAAAAGTGCATGTGAAGGTAAGGGCTGCAAATGTTCTGAGGGAATAGTAAGGAATTATATCTGGACCTAAGGATCCTGAGAACTAAGGCATCAGATCAGAGCCTAGGGATTCATGTGCATTCAGTCTTTGTGAATCCCTTATTTTTGAATTACTTAATCTCTTAAAACTGTACAATTGTAGCATCCATTAACACTATCAATTCATAAACCCACATTATTGTAACTGCTGAAGAATACAAAGACGCAGAGAATTTAACAATATACAGCTTTTAACATGGCACTAAGTTTATGGAAAACAGAAACATAAGTTAAATGACTAGTAATGAGGCGAAAATGGAATCTGAATTAAAATAGAAAATATCTAGGTAAATATAATTTTTTCAATTTCTTTAACAATGATACAATTAATTAGTAAGTGAAAGTAAGTGAAGTGAAGAATCAAAGCAATCCCTCTACAGGCGTGGACAGGTTCTGACAGTTCCAGGAGGCTGACACTCCCAGATTTCAAGACAACTGGCACATGAAGATGGTAAGCCTGTCAGCCCTGCACACCGGCCGCCTTTAACGCCCCTCCCCACACAAACTATACCTGCTACTCATTTCTGTTAGAGGCCGAGACAACCCCAGGACCATGGTGTGGCCAGAAGGATTATGACAATGAAGAATCCAATGACACCATGCAGAATCAAATCCATGACCTTGCGGCTTGTAGCACAGTACCTCAACCAACAGCATCACTGCATGCCCCAAAGTAAATACCAGCAGAAAACTGATGGTGTCATGCTTGGTATGCACTTTAAGAACCTGAGCAATTTTGTGGCAATATCAGGTGTGAACTGGAATTTTGCTATCCCATGCCTTTACCACATGGTTTCAGTCACTTCAGAATTTTCCAGCATAATACTATGTGACCACTCAATGTGTCTGTAAAATATACACCAGTGGATCACACTAGGTTAAAAGTAGTTACAGACCTTATCCTCAGTCCTTGCATATTTGATATTACTTTGGGTCCTGTATACAAAAGGGATATATCCTGAAAGCAGGCTGTGTACCGTTGTAATTCATTCAATACAACAGTTATGCTCCGTATCCTGTCTATTAAGATACAGTAGTAAATTCCATGTGATATAATGTGTGATCCACATTAAAGCTTCCTTACTAAATGTTATAATTTGTATTGGAATGAATGTAGGAGTACATGTGAGATCTGTGCTTTAACAGACCATATTAAAAACAAAGCTGCAACTGAAATCTAGAAATAAGATATGATCCAAAAATTATATCACCATCAAACTGAAATGTAAATATGATGTGAGGTAGCTGATTTGATGTGTCCCATGCCACAAAAAAATATCTTTTAAAAGTTTCTCATTTATAAAACCAACATATGCTCATCTATGTGTACGTTAGTTTTATAAATTAGAAATTTAGTCAAAATGCACAGAATGAATAATGTTAAGATATCTTTTCAAAAACTGCATTTGTTCTGAAGATCTAATACAAAACTTTAGAATGGTGCACTGAGTGGCAGCAGTAGCAATCCCCCTATCAGGTTCACACAGTTATCATTTGTTACTGCCGATGGAAGAAAACTGTGAAGTACAAAGGTGGGGGTTGCCTCTTAATAGCATTATTTTCATATTTGCAAAGTTTCATAAAAAATCACAATTACATTCAACATTTATTGTGGAGGGAGAGAAGAGATCTGTGGACATGAAAATAATGTAAACCTATTCAATACAGATGAAATATGGAACATGGGGTAATAAACATGTCATTAAATTAATCGTGTATGTTCAACACATGTAGGCCCCAAATCAGAACAGCACCTAATTACAGTACTTGCTTCACAGTCACAATGTACAGTATCTATGAAATCAATGACAGCATATACAAAACAAAGAAAAGATAACTATGTATAACCCACAATGTGACATGTATCTCATTTTACAGCACACAAATATGCAAAATAAATGATTGGATAATTCAGTTGCACACACTCTTGAAGGGGTATCAGAAACTGTTTTAAAACAAACACTGTAAAAATGTAGTTTTTCTGGGTTTTAAAAATAATAATGTGTGGGTCAGTACATAAATTCCTTTTGAATACATCACTCAAACAGAGAACTTAAGAGACTGAACAAACCATTAGAAACTACTCAGGAATAGAATGAACTGCAGAATGGTAATACATTTATGATTTAGAACACTAAAAATTAGTTGCATGAAGGGCACATAAGTTTTACAAACCATCCACTATGTACAGGCAATTCATATAGAACAAAACCCAAATGTTTAGTTATAAACCCCAAACGGTGGCACTGATTACATTACAGCTACTTGTAAATGCCTGGGCATTTCACGTTGAGTACAGTCACGAGTCATTCATCTCACTGATTATTAGGTGGTGAATTGTTGCACACTAGTTTCCCGTGCCTCCATCACTGTTGTACAGTAGCTGCATCATGCTGCACACAAAGAAAGAGCACTTTAATTGTTCACACCTATTGTGTTACTGGCTCACACCATGTGACAGACAGAATACAGGGAAAAATCTAGATGCAATGTGCCACGTACGTTCATGATAAGCAACTTCGCAAAGGTTGAAGGAAACAATTTCTGTTCTGGATGAATGCAGGGGACATCACTAGCATGTGCCCAAGGCTACAATAGTGGATGTGTGTGTGCCAGGTAAGAGCAGTCTCCCAGAAAATCTCTGTGAAGATTTTACCAATAATCTGGCTATTCTTATTCCATGTCAAAGAGGCCCCAAGGAAGCGCAGAGGTTTTGCCACACAGAGTGATAGCATTCCACCAACTGTTGGAACCAGACATGCAGAAATAAGTTCACTACTGCCTATGGTTTCAGGACTTCCTGTACAATTAGCTGGGAATACTTAACATCACACGGATTGCGGATGAAGCCTAGTTCCACCTGCCTGGATGCATGCATTCACAAAATACCAGCATATGAGCAACTGAGAACCCTTATGTGATTCACAAAATACCAGTGCATCCCAAAAAAGTGAGAGTTGGGTATGCCATATTGATCAAACCATTACCGGTCCCATTTTTTTTAAGGAACTCTAGATATCATAACACATTTTTCATATTTTCTTAAAGTTTGGGAAAGATCTGGACAATGTCAAACTAACTCAAGGTTACTTCCATCATGATGGTGCAACTCATCACATGTCAACAGCATCCGTAGCAATGAACCACATTTCCAGTGACAATTGACGTCACGGATCTGTGGCCACCATATTCATATAACTTAATCCCTCTTGATTTCTACTTGTTGGGCTACTTTAAGGAATGAGTGTTCCAAAACAAACCACACACAACTGACACAATGAAAGCGAACATTATAAACACAATCGGATGGAGTGACAGCATGACATTAAGATGCACAACAACATGCAATGCCAAATTCGGATGCACCTGGTAGAGGACAGTGGTCACTTTTGGCACATGAAGTGATGCCAGTTTCTTCCATATGAAACAAGATATGTCTCCTATAAGTCTTATCATGCTATTCATTTTATCAGTCTTATCACGTTTTGTTCACCCGTTCACGATCTACAGCTCGGTGTACAGGTTTAATTCTGTTATGAATCATCCTTTATAAATAAATAAATACATGTACACATTGGGCTGGGTAGCTCAGTCCATACAGCAACTGACTATGGGCTGGACGGTCCGGGATTGAATCTTGGTGGGGACGAGATTTTTCGCCCGTCCAGACCGGCCCTGGGGCCCACCCAGCCTCCTGTACAATAGGTACCGGATTTTCGGGGGGGGGGGGGGGAAGGCCTGACAAACCACAACCCCTCCC
>Ga0123352_10018727_pt1 | contig 11037 bp, 4 predicted proteins | sample TergutLab28metaG_FD_89700 | JGI IMG/M metagenome (GOLD analysis project Ga0123352, IMG submission 89700) | Labiotermes labralis P1 segment gut microbial communities from Petit-Saut dam, French Guiana - Lab288 P1 | ecosystem: Host-associated > Arthropoda: Insects > Digestive system > Gut ... | reverse complement strand
ATTTGGAAAAAAAAATAAATTTTCATTTTTTTTTAAGGTAGAATTTTCAACAATAAGGATTTTAAAAACAAGTTTTGGCACCCCCCCCCCCCCCCACACACACACACACAGGAAGAGAAAAATACATATTACACACGTGAAGGATATTATATTTTAAGACAGAACAAAAATGGTGAATGTAAGTGTATAGGCTTTTTTAGAGGAGGTACTGCACAGATGATGGCCTTTGGTGATTTGAGACTGTGTAGGTTTCCTCCATCTTGAGAGTTGAAGGAACTGTCCACATAGATGAAGTGATGTAGGCGATGACGTTAGTCACTTATGTGAGGGAATTCCAAGGAATGTGGCCAGTCAGAACCACTCAAGAGGGACATGAGGTGGACCTTTATCCAGGCCAATGGGAATTGTGAAACAGTAAAGCTCAGAAACCAAATTTTCTTCAACACTCCCTTAACTATGCCCTCATAAATAGACTTTATCACTTTTTTTTACATTGTCCATTCTGCACATTAGAACTCCTTTATTAAAATTTAAACCAATGAATACACACAATTTTATTAAAATCACACTAGTATTACAATTACATGTTTTGGGCCTTACTGGCCCATCATCAGGGAGCACACAATTATATACAACAGTTGGAGCTGGTGTGTTGTAATATTATTGTGATTTTAATGAAACTGTGTGCATTATTTGGTTCCAATTGTGATAATTGAATTATAAATCACATTTTGGAGAATGTGAAATTCGTTAATGCCCAACAGGCAAAACAAGTTTACCCATTTAAGAATATCAAAGAAAGATTGTATAAAACATGTTATGTACAATTGTGTGCTCTCTGATAATGGGTCAGTAAGGCCTGAAACATGTAGGACCTGGTGTGTTGTAATATTGTGATTTTAGTAAAATTGTGTGCACTTGTTGGTTTGATTTGTAATAACCTTACCACTTCTCTCTCTCTCTCTTTGCTTCCAGGCCACTAGAGCTTGGCATATATGGCTGTATGTATGTATTGCACACACAGTACATGTTTCTCATTCTGTTGACTCTGCAAGGGACTGTTGAAGTGTGTAGTTTCTCATATTTCTGTTACACATTTACTAGTCCATCCACCCATCCTGTGGTTCTCACTGGCCACATTCTTTGCAATGCACACATATCTGACCCACATTTTCTGCATGTCATTCCAGGGTCCATGTAGGTGTAAATCTTTCAATCCTCAGGGTTGGAGGCAGCACCCAAAAATGGAAAATGGTTAATATTATAAACACATTGTGCAGGAAGCAACAAAATATGAGAATGTGAATGTAAATCGGTGGGCAGGATTTGAAACATACGCACAGTTTGGCTGTTGTTGCAGCAGAATTGTGTATGTATCAGACAAGGAATATCAGTTTCTCAAAAGTAGTAATGCAATGTGCGTTAACTGAACATTGATAAATCAGGTTAACTGCAGTATCAATATGTATAGGTTTACAAATCTTTTCAACAGAACTAACTTTGGACAACATGAGGCAGTAGATTCCTCAAAAATTTGTCTCTCTTTTTTTTTTTTTTCTCCCAACAGTACAAGGCATAGTGCCCAGGGGGTTCTTATTTCCTTATTTTCTATTCACAGATATAGACTTGTGTGGATTCCGAATCATACTAGGTGCATCACTGCAGAATGTCATGGCTGGTTGTAAGGTATCCTCTGAAGATATCAAACTATTAGCCAATTACTATCACTCAAAGCAATACTTGATAGTAGTTGACACTGCAGGCAAGAGAATGTTTGTGACTCTTGTACGAGGAGAGACAGCAGCTGATGTGATTCAAGGTTACTTCCATGCAGTGATTTTGGGCATTGCCATATGTATAATCAGGGAGCATCCACTGGTAAGAAACTAGAACATTTAACTTACAGTATTCTATAACAGTGTCTACAGTTGTTACTACTTTGACTGATTTTTTCCTAGATGGTGCTAAATAGGCCACAAAGTAAATCATCTTGTGTAACACATCTTGTTCATTGCCTAAAAGGAGCAATGGTGAAACTGAGCACAACAAATACAGTTTCCAGAAACCAGAATATTCCTCTTGTGGCCATGATGGCAGCAGATGATGCAGTTTCTAAGGAATTTCCAGACTTTATACATATCATACAGAAACAAGGTATTTAACCATTACACTAATTGCCCACACCATGGCAGTATGGTCTGTGCAGAAATGTAGCCTGTGTGACAGTCATAGCCCACTCCTTGCTTTTGACCCCCCCATATGTTCCCAGGGCAGTTCTTCAGATTGTCAAGCCACCTTTTCTGTCAGACTAATAATGAATAGCTTAAATAGAGATAAATCTCTTTATGACACAAAACACACAATTATGTAAGGTAGGATTGTTTTTATTTGTCAACACATTTTAACAAACAAGTACATGAATCCTGTACTGCATGAATGTCTGGGGCCTGTAAGTTAGCAGTTTTTAGTGAATTTTACTGCTATAAAGAATGAACCATTAGCTGTAAACAAGACAGGCCATCGCATGATGTAACATTGTGGTGCACTTTGATCTTTGCTGTTCTTCATGCACATATGAGTCAAACCATTGTGCTTCAATACCTGTTGTAGTGAAATGAGAGAAATAAGAGTGTTGCCATGGAAGTACAATAGTGAGTTACTTCTTGTGTTGTTGAGCTACATGTCACAGTAAGCAAAGTAATGAATATTTAAGGTCTTCATGTAAGATGCTTGATATTTTGGTCCAACTTGAAGCAGACTTGAATTTTCTTGACATTTAAATATGTCCCCATTAATTTCATGATACTCCATCCAGTGGAAGCCGTGTTGATACATGCAGACAGACAGACGTGACATGATGAGGCTAAAACAAGCTTTTTTGACTTCTCAGATGGGTCTCAAAGGACAAAAGAAAGCAAAAAGACAAATTCAGTATTTTATGCTTGTATGTCTGTATTAATAAATAATAACCACATAAAAGTAGTAGGTAGAATTTGGGAGAGATATCAGGCAACTGGAGAAACCCAGGACAGGAACACCATGGTTTGTATTGTACCACTGTAACAGTCATTGTTATGAAAGTTCACATGAACTGGACGTACAGCATGCATAGGGGAAATATATTCTTTTGTTGCTGTTGTCCAGTTTGGGGAATGAATACTTGGAAATGTTTAGTGTATTTTTAGGCCTGGAGGATAGCAATGTTGAGGGTAAGACTGTCCAGAAGCTGGGCAGGGCATGTAGTATTCAGAGTAAAAATGAACACAAAACTCTGACTAGGAAGTCTCCTGTTAGACCATTTGTGACAGCACAGTTATAGGTGGGAAAATAATCATGAAATGAATCCGAAGCAAATTCTTACGATCTGGAATGAACTCCAGTAGCATGCTGATGTAATAGTGGATTAATCACCAGCCACTGAAAGAAGGAATAAATATCACCAGCCACTGAAAGAAAGAATAAATATCAACTTTTTACAGAAGACCTACATTACAGACTTAATATTTAGAATGAATTAACATTGTATTACTGATCAAAATGACAATTTTTTGACAGAGATTGTGGCTAAAACTAGATAAACAAAACTATGATTGTACAAAAAATTGTTAGTGGAAGAAAACAAGAAGTGGGCAGGTGCTACAGCAAGGCATAGATATGAGGATAATATTACAAATGGGTCTAAGGGGGAGTGAGGTTGCAAAGAAGTGAAGTGATTGAAGATCATGGAATTTTGTGATGATGGGGATGAACTTCTGGGTTCCACACCAGTGAGAAATTTCTTTACAATCTCTGTAACCGCTATGTGACAAATGAAGATCTCATACTATGCAAAGGTTCAGGTAGCTGCATGATGGATATGATACCGTTCATAAATTTTTCCAAAGTGCTTCAAATTTCATATTTTTTGTGTGAGTTATTCGATGTTTACAAGGAGAATTTTAGCTGTAACTGACAATAAAATGTTGTTGCTAGTCTGTGCAGGTAGGCATACCTAGTTTGAACGGCATTTGAAGCAGAAGTGCGCAGGTAATGGGTGCCACATCACCCAGGGGACTACATTTTTTACACTGGTGCCTTATATTTTTTTGGTCCTTGGTAATGGGAACAAGCTTCACATCATGATATTGGTGCATAGAAATTTGAGGTGGCTCCTGAATATTTGGAATTTTTTTTTTACCCTTGATCTCAAGTATAGGGTACCTGTGTGTAATCATGATTTGCCACAGTACTTCCAGATATGGCAAGATTGTACCTTCAAACAGGTAATGAAATTCTTAGCTCCTTTGAATCTCATATGGCACTGTATACTTTATACAGATGAAATATTTGCTTTAATCTGTCAGTTCTTTTACTAGATGTTGCATTTCTTTAATTAAGAATATAATTAGTATCTTATTGGAATAATACATTTTCAGGCTGGAACATAGGAAGTCATCACATTACAGTCAATGAGTGGAGAGGTGACTGGAGTTTCTTGGACAAGGAAGAAAAAATTTGATTTTAATGAGAAGGATATAACTCTGAGCATGATTGTGCCTCTTTCTGATTCATAAAACAATTGTCTTCATATCTCCTTCAGCCCATGGGGTATAAAATGTAATATGCGGTAATGTGTGATGTGTTTTTTAGGTTGTGGGGTTAAAAAGGTAGAAATTAATGCAAAAATTATTGTTTATCATCATGTCACATAACACTTTTACAGCACCCAGCGATTTAATAGTGTTGCATTCTTTAATTGTTAATGTAATATACATAATGTAATAAACATCTAATGCATGTATATTTCATTTATCAAAGAGGGGCACATTTATTTATAAACTTCACATCCAGCCCAATCATCTGTCAGTACTGAACTGACACACATTCAAACAGGTCTGAAATAAAAAGTATACACACATAAGCTAAAATTCAAATATTAGTGAATCTTCACATTTTACTTTAACAGGAAATTAATTTCTCTTACATGTAAGTTTTCTACCATACAAAACTCAGTTGTTTCAAACTATCATCAAAATTTTCAAGCTAATTTACTGCCACATTATGATGCAAATACAACAGTAATTGATTGGAAGGCATACATCTCTATGTCATATGTGAAGGATTACACCACACTATTTCAAAACTGAACACCAGCACGCAAAAACAGGATAATTTATTTTTGTTTAAATTGTCAACTGAATATCATTTAGTGTGTGCGTAATCTGTCAGGTCAGATATGTTTAATATAATGTTTTTCTCACCAAGGAAGCATACATGACTGTATCAGAAATTGAGTGGTGGTAATGGTGGTGGTGGTGATGGTGTTGATGGAAGCTCAGTGTCAGGAGACTGTTTGGATCCAGTTTGTGATAAATGTTTCACTATATCAACCCAATCCCAGCCTCGAGGTTTGTCTCCTTTTCCATCCACACGATCCCACTGCTTCCTTTTTTGTGCCTTGCTTAAATGCTCCTTTTTTGTAGGTTTTTTGGAGACTGATTCCAGCTCCTGTCAAATAAGATGAACAGGTTTATAACATACTAAAGTGCCACAATAACCATGACCATGCATAAAGTACACCAGTTTGTTTCATCATCATAACCATAATCATAATCACTGATGAGGGTAAGTTATCACTTTAAAAGGGAAAGCATTCCCTGTACAGGCCTGGAGAGGCCCTGAGGGTTCCGGGAGGTTGAGGCTCCCAGATTTCAAGACACTCAGCACATGAAGGTGGGAAGGTTTTCAGCCCTATGCACCAGCTGCCTTTTACACCCCAGGAAATATTCCTGGTACTCATTTTTGTTAGAGGCTGAGTTGACTCCAGGGCCAAACAGCAGCTGGAAGGATTATGTCAATGAAAAATTTCTCTGACACCACTGGGAATCAAACCCGCAATCCTCTGGCTTGTAGCACAGTGCCTCAACCAAATGAGCCACCATATGCCCCAACTTATTACTGAACCTTCAAAAAGTGTTTTGTTAACATATTGTGGTAGGTATATTTTTAATGTCAAGCTCAATTTTAAAATGTAATGACGAATGATTTTACCATTTGTACAGCACAAGGAGCACATTAATGAGTACCATGGATTTTGATGTTTAATAGTGATTTTCTACCTTTTATAAAAATGTCTGTATGAATCAATTAATGAGACTACATGTAGCTGAATTTTACTACATAGCTATGAGATTTTAAGTAACATTTCTAGAGTTGTTTACTACTACTACTACTATTTTTTTAATGTTTTGCTGACCGTGCATCTCAGCATATTTATCTTAGTAATTAACCAACTTGATGCACAAAATGTTGTTTTACAATAAGTTTTATTTCATACCTCTACATGTTTCGAGCACCATGTGTTCATCATCAGGAGGTCAAAACTGTATTATACAGCTTCTGGTATCATCACACTTATAGGTATGAAGATACCAGAGGCTGTATAACACAAATTTGACCTCCTGATGATGAGCACATGGTGCTCGAAACATGTAAAGACATGAAATAAAACTAGGTGTGATGATACCAGAAGCTGTATAATACAATTTTGACCTCTTGATGATGAGCACATGGTGCTCGAAACATTCAGAGGCATGAAATAAAACTTACTGTAAAACAAAATTTTGTGCATCAAGTTGGTTATTTACCAAGATAAATATACTGCTACTATGCTGCCACTGGAAATAATCCTGGGCTAGTTCTTTCCACTTCTCATCCTTTCTCCCTGAGATCCAATGTAATGGTAAAATCTATCCCCTTCTGGACATATCATCACCAAAACTCTTACCTCCCCCATTCCAGGAACATGCTAAAACACATTTTATTACCTTAATGATACTAGGTAACTTGTATCTAGTAGAGTTCATCATAAATACTGTCCTCAGGTCCAAACAGTTTTCCTAATCTCTGTTCTTTTAAAATACATGCAAGCTGCATTCTCTAAAAACAAGAGACTACATGTCACATCTATACAGAAAAACTGGTCTTAAATATTTTGGACAGCCAGTGTGATAAAAACAAGTCAAACAATAATGAGCCTTTCCAGACATTATTCTGCTAATGTTTTCATAAACCTCATATTACTGACACATGCCACTGCTGTGAACTGTCCATCAGCCTTGTACCTGTGTTCCAGATATAGCCATCCTGTCTACACCGTCTGTCACATTACCGACAAAGCTCTCAGGCTGACCAACCAGCAGATCTTCCATCTTCTCCTTCACAAACTCAAAAAGTGTGTATGTCATAGCAGTGCCCAAATACTGTTCTGCTTCGACATTCACTTGGGACACAACTCGCTCCTTCACATCCTGAACACTGTTGTAATATAAGAACAATACAGTGAAACTTTAAAAAAGAGTGCTGACATATCTCAATTTGAAAATCTGGGAATCCTGTGCTAGATTATATCAACTCCTGAGATTATGTAGCTACAAATCACACAGGTCTTGGCAATTATTAATGGCCGGTTGGAAGGGATAAAGGAGGAATTGGACTTAACCTGTTTTTAAGATATTATTTTGGCACAGACTATGAGGAACTGAGCACTGCCATGTCAGGGCAGTATATCACGGCTCATGTGAGTGACATGGCACCAGACTGCTCGCTTAGTTGGTCATATACTGTGTGTTCTTTTCTTAACATGAGCCAATGGACAAAATTCAGAAACCTAGTAATCCGAAGTGTAATATACTACTGTTAGAATGCTGTAGAACTGATTGAAATCAAAGATAGTGAGCCCATCCAGTACCACATGTCAGTAGTTTCAGGCATGAATCTTAAAAACACTGCTAAATGTCAGAATAGTGAACATCTGCTTTTTATACTACACTGAAGAATGAATGCAAATTTGCCGTGTGAATGAGATTTGCACTACAGTGCTGAAAATTACAGCCCCCTGGTTGTGAAACTGGTGAATGGTAATTTGCTGCAGATGTTTCAGAGGAGCTTGCTGTATCCATCTTGGGGGTAGTTGTAGAAGAATAAGTAGCTGAAAATTTGGTTTTATTACATAGGGAAAGAGCAGGTTATGTGGCAGCTGTATGACCCCACTAGAAGAAAGGAAAGCAGAACAGTGCAGTGGCAGGAAGGGGCTAACAATTCACAAACATTACATGCTTCACAAGCTGTGTTGTGGAGTTCACAAACCACTGTCATACACATAAGGTAAAGGTAAAGTGATCCCATTCCAGGCGAGGTGTGGCCCAGAGGATGGGTAGAGGTATAGTTCTACTCTTCCATGACTGCGGCACTAGAAGGGGTGAGTGGTCAACAGCACGCCCTGGCCACATCTTACCCCTGGGAAAGACCCAGTACCCATTTTACAGGAGGCTGGGTGCACCCCAGGGCCATTCTGGACAGGCAGAAAATCTGTCCCCACCAGGATTTGATGCTGGACCATCCAGCCTGTAGTCAGTTGCTATAACGACTGAGCTACCCCGCCCACACATAGACATATATATATATAAACACACACACACATGTACTTGCAGCAATTCTGTTGCAATTTGTCCTGATGTTGCAGATTCCCATTTGCTTTACAAGTTGAACCAGTGGTAATCTTAGAGATGTCTTCAATCTAATGTGATTTTTGTAATTTTTCCTCAGCCTAGCTTTCAGGTCCTATCCCGTCTAGCATAGAACCTGTTGTGTAAAATCTTTTCACATATCTGATTTTTTTTTTTGCTTGGAACATCTGCATTAGGAAACTTTCATATGTATTTATGATGCATGATCTGTATTTAGCACATATACCATGCAGAAACACATGATGTTGCAGTGGTATTCATATGGCAAGTTAAAGCTTAACTTCATGGGTAGACATAACCCCTGTGACAGACCAGGTGTATGTGCTTTGCTGAGTCAGGCAAGTTGCTTGTGATAAGTTAGCCAACAAGATGTGACCTGTCACATGGGCCAAATGAACTACAGACTGAAACAATCTTTTTCTTTTTTGGACTTTCTTCATCACTGACTTATAATAAAAAGAGTCTAGAAAGCCATTTATGCTTCTGTCTTCAGGTGTTGAAAGGAACCTATCAGGTGGCCCCTTGGAATACGCTGAGACTAGTTCATTCTAAGGGGTGCATCTTATAAATTTGTTTAAACATGTGAAGATGGAAGCAAAGCCAGCTTCAGTCACACTGTGTTTTAGTAATAAGTTTACTGTGCATGCAGCATAATGAAAGAGGTTGTTTATTAATAATACAACCAACTTCAAAGCTATATAAATTTAAACTACGGAACATACGCATATATGAAGTTCAAAATCTTAGTCTCCTGAATATCAAGTTATGAACGTTAACTTATATTCTATGGCAACTTACATGTGTTTATTGTAAAAGGTGTCCATGTTGATAAATGGTTTTTCTGCAGGATACGATGTGCCCCAAGAGATCTCCAATAAGAATGATTTTGGATTCTCATCTTCTCCGTACTGCCCTTATCAATAAAACAAACAATGTGATATACATTCTACATCACTTGTAATTTCCCAAGATATATATATATACTAACCCTATGACTGAAAATGGTTACCTTATATTGAAATGTAGTTGGAGAGAGATGTTTAAATGCTGGATCACCATCATATATTGATAACAAAACTTCGCGTTCTTCTTCTTGCTGCTGCTGTATTTCTGTCATAGTTTCAACTATAGTACGTTATGGACTGTAGAGGTGACGTAGGAAAATATGTGTTTCTAAATTTGGTGTTATTATGTCGGCTGGAACAGTTATCACACATAACCTAACACGTCAAAACCAACAACTGAAACACAAATTGCAATTAAAATTTCTTTACGAAACCATTACGAGTGCTTCTCCCTTCGTATACCGCTTATTCAAGACACTCAATTTACACGACATACAACTTTCTTAGAACTTGGACAATTCCGTCAACTATGACAACACGTTCATTACCACATACCACTATAGCCATCACCGATACCTGCTCAGTTGCGAGGTAGTCGTCCCACATAGCAGATAGAGAAATGTATGTCACGGCCACAGATTACTGCCGCAAATCCCTGGTGCTTGATCTACAATGATGAGAGAAGCGGAACGAGCGACGGTGTAGATCGCTATTTGTATTTGTATCCACTGATAATCTGTTTGTATCAGTGGTATCAAGGGTTACGCGAAGGTTGGGCGACAAATATATTGCCGGGTGGAATTTATTCCGTGGCCCTCTTGCAGTGCGTTTAGTTTTGGGATGATTCCTGGATTTTTGCAAAAAGTTTTGTTCGCGCGGTCGAATGGATCGTTCACAGATACGCGAAGGTATCGTTCGCGTTTAATTTAGTCGTTCATAAAATGCACGTCTACTAGCGTAGTAATCAGTAAAGACAGGCTGGTCATTGATACAATGCAAAGTCACGGGTTGTAGTGGTTGGAGGGATGTAGGAATTCGAAAGTTCGTTTGAAGGGGACTAGTTGGGATAATGCACTTACGTATAAACATTTGAGGTAGACTAATATAGGTTTAGGTGATGGAAAGACCATTACAAGTGGAACATTTGGAGTAATGTACATAAAATTTATGAGCTGATAACAAAAAAATCTAGACACTACCCGTTGCAATGGGTGATTAGATTCGCTAGACCTTTTGTTTTAGGAATCTGCACTTCTTCGTTATACGATGATTAGTTAAATAAGTTAGGGCTGGTTTAACCCTCAAAAGACTGATAGTGTAGAGGCTAACCAATGCTCCCCGATAACCCAAAAGAGCATTGCTTGCATGAAGATTATCAGGCTTTGGCTGCTTGCCAAATTGTTAAGAGTAGGAAGAAGATGACTGTGCAGTATTGGTGGAATGACATTTGAAAAGGTGCTCTGAGAGACTGTTCCAGTGCGACTTTGTCCACCGTAAATCCCAGGGATTGAATCTGTGCACATCACCGTGAGAGGTAGGCAACTAACCCTCTGAGCAATTCATTCATTCATTCATTTATTCATGTTCATGCGATCTACAATAGGCACCAATAGGCCATGAGATATAGAACAGGTCAATTTTAGATATATAATTATAAAATACAGTACAATGTCTGTCAATTGATT
>Ga0123352_10018725_pt1 | contig 11038 bp, 6 predicted proteins | sample TergutLab28metaG_FD_89700 | JGI IMG/M metagenome (GOLD analysis project Ga0123352, IMG submission 89700) | Labiotermes labralis P1 segment gut microbial communities from Petit-Saut dam, French Guiana - Lab288 P1 | ecosystem: Host-associated > Arthropoda: Insects > Digestive system > Gut ... | reverse complement strand
TGTTGACTGAGGTTGTAATAGTGTGTGGTTTGGAGGTGATTGCAATGGTGGGCTTTTCGTGGTGGTTGTGTTTGTGTGTGGGGGGGGGGGGTGTGAATGGCCGTTTGATATAGCGGGATTAGTTCGCCTGGGTATTGTTCCGGAATTTTTATTTAAATTTCATACTTATGTATCAGTAATATTTGTTTATACTTTGTACAAACATGTTTTATATTTCAATACCACTTTGCCAATTTCGTGACGTCTACAGTAAAAGATGAATTTTCATTCGTACTGTACTTAATGTTTGGTCTAATACAGTTCTTAAAAAACAAAAGGCCTTGTGATGGCTTACATTAAGCCGAAACAGTAGCCCAGTTGAGCTGCATTATGTTGGTGCGTAAACTGTGTTCTGTGACATAAATATCTGATTAACATGTTACTTCACAGAATAATTTCCCGGGTTCATTTAAAGTACAGAATAATGCAGCAGGAGTTAAAAGATAGAATGAGTAAAAACCCCAAACTTCACATAGTTACTTCATAAAGGAGTTATTTCACGCAGTTCCAAACACAGTTAAACATAGAATGAGCAGCATTCCTACCTTGAAGCACTTATTTCACCCGAAGGACGACCCCAACGTATTTGTAACGCATTTCATACACCAAGGACCCAGCCATATATCTAAAGTAACGTTTTCGAAGGTGACCTATCTCAAACTAACCTAACACAAAGCGACTGAAAATAACGTGCCCCAAATTACTGGTTGTGTCCGGTGAGGTTAGGTTATGTCATCTTCGTTTACTTTATGCCAGTGAATGTTAGGATGTAGGTCTAATGTGGTCGGGCCGTTATAATGTGAACAAATTTACTTCCAGATAGCTGCTAATTCTATGCTGTAACTGTGATAGGGGCCTTCTTCTTCTTCTTCTTCTTCTTCCTTTTCTTCTTGTTACACTGCAACCCTACATGTGATTTTGTCTTCGTCAGATCATTCCAGGATCTTTATTTCTGACGATTTGTCTCCAATTTCTCAGTTTAATTTCTTTAAATAATTTATCACTTCATCTTTCCATCTGTTCTTCGGCCGTCCTTCGATTCTTACTCATGCAGGGCTGCAACAAGTAATCTTCTGAAGCAGTTTTATATCTTCCATCCTTTTAAGACTGTCCCCACCCTTTTATTCTTCGTGCTATTACATAGGCAACAATATCTTCTCCTTTAACAACTTCTACAGTTCGTTATAATATATTATTCTCCATCCTTTCTTAGACTGAACTGGTCAAAATATCTTCCCTAATATCTGTCTTTCAAAAACTAACAAATTATATTAGTTTATGTAAAGTTATAAGACTAAAAGTTGGAGGTTTTTGCAGTGTCAGCAAATTTACTTCATCACAGGAACGGACGCTCATTCTATACTGTAACTGTAATCGACTCATTTTTCTATTAAATAACCATTTAAAGTGTAGACTCCGTTCCTCATTGTAAGCACTAACTGATGCCAGATCCATTCTATAATTGAAAAGAAGTACCTGCAAAATAACTAGCTAAGTGCTGAATGATCTCTAATTACATTCTTAAACTGGATGGACCGTCATTGTACGCAATACCCAAAGTGACCATGGTTCCTTATTCCGTTCCATTCGGGGCAATTTTGTATAGTTAAAATTTAGAACGGGTCCTTGGTCTGTACTGTAATGGGAGCTGGATCTTTGTTCGATGACATAACTAGTTAGACTAGTTAGAATATTTAGACTAGTTAGACTATTTAGACTAGTTAGACTACTTAGACTATTAAGTCCGTCATTCAAAGTTTTACAGGGAGCCGGTTCGTTACTGTATGTAACGACAGGTTGTTGCAAAAATATTTCTTAACGAAAGCATTTGTTTTCCCCCTTATTTCACACAGGAACTAAATGTATCCTGAATATATGAAATAACTAGATACTATGTAGAGTATGAGAATGCACTTTATCAGTAACATACGCCTTTCTCATGAAACCGAATTATCTTAAGCGTGTTCGTAATCCTAATATCTAGGGGGATTACTGCAAGTACGAAAAAGTAAGTTCTATGTAGGAATTGGAGTATTTCAGTTATTACGTTGAGTAGGTTGTGGAATGGACGACCAAAAATTCCGGGTTCAGTTCGCGGCAAGCTGTTAACTTTTCTTTTTTCCAAAATGCCGGTACCGCCCTTGGAATTCACACAACATTCTATTGAACAAAAACAGTACTCCAGTGAAGATAACCACTCAGTTCCTATGATGTCAAGATAAAAGCTGTGTGGAGCTATAGTTCCGGATACCCTGCTTCTTCACAGTTCAGGTATTGGTTAATTAAATACTGAGAGATTCTACTCTACTGGAGTATACTTAGTACCTAGCAATTACACGAATCCATGAAACAGCCTTCATTCTCGGCCTTACTTAAATATTAACTTTTTGTACAAACTGAAAATAAAGTTTTGTCCTCTGCAAGAAATAAGGTTATTGCATAATCTATGAATTAAGGCCTGGTTTTTGGCACGTTCTTTAAAAAAGGTTGCAAAATTTTCCTACACTTTTCCAGATTTCTATGGCTGTATTGAATAAAAGAAGCGTTGCTGAACATAATCATAATTTGATAAGGGTAGTTATTAAATTTTTTGTTAAAACTTGGCAATGGAATTAAATTTCCTGTTCTATCTCCAAACCCCGCATTCAAAATACAGAATTTAATTTGTTCACCCAAAATCTTACAAAACGTAAAAGCAAACGGAAAGAAAACTCTAAGAGGATGTTCAAGAATGGTCAAAACTTTTCGATACTTTACTGCGTCATTCGGAAATTGAACCCAGCATGCTGTGTCGCAGCGTTTGCATCGTTTGGAGCCAAAGGAGCGAACTTCAGTGTTATTAAAATAGGCAGAAGAAAGTTCACTTTGCATGAATGCCTACCTGTACCACCCTGAGCATATTAAATGTCACTTCTTAATTATTTATTGAAATGACACGTGCTTCTAGAAAAGTGTGTAACATGTGCACAAGAGGCAAGAGTTTTATATATCATAATTTTTCTTATCGTGTTGTGTATTAAGTGTCACCAGTCAGAAGGATAGTGACTTCTTTTTTCTTTCACTCCAACTTTTCAATATCATTCATAAGAAAGCATGAAGCGTTTGTCTTTACGAAATGAAAATTGACAGCCAATAAGGAAGAGAACACTCAAGACTGCTTACACTTTTCATACATTTCCTAAACTTGATTAAATTTTAAATTCTTCAGAAGACGAATATTATTTCTGCGAGGTGCTTTAGAGTGGAACACAAGACATTGTACACTCAGTTGCATATATTCTCTGCCAAGATGAGATGTCTGTTATTACAATGTATGAAAGTACGTATTTATAACTAGGCTTTCCGAGGTACGTACGAGTAATATGCGAATATAATTTGAATTGATAAAGCAAATATTTAAATATCTTGTTCTATTATTTTGTCTGTTTTTTTAGATGTCTGTGAAGTGTTTTCTCTCACATTCACAAAAGAACATAGGTTGAGGTTGCGAGAATGTGTTACTTATGAAGATATTTGGAACTGAAAGGGAAGAATTGTCAAGGGACTGGAAAATTCTGCGCAGTTAACTTCATTACTTATACTGGTCACCAAACACGATGGAGCAGCTTCAATTCATCATTTTAAAGATAAGCTGGTCGATCATAATTTGTTAAAATTTATTAAAAGAAATGTGAATTGTCAAGGACAAAAGTTTGCCATTACTGAAGAACATTACAACAACGTCAATTTTTAAACATATGAAATGTCCAGCAAATTGATGCACTGATGGACTTGGCTTGTAACGTTTACCTTGATGAGGACATCACAGGTGATCTGACATCGTTTTCTTCATAAATCCTCAGTTTGGGGTTGCGTAAGTCTGCTGAATGTGTTTGAAATCCCCTGCTTTTTATAAAGCCCCACCAAAAAGAAATCATTAGCCAAAATATTGGCACGAATGGGTTGTCCAAAAAATGTTGTCATTAATGACATTTGTTTAATGACTATGGAAAGCGCACAGAGGACAGCTAACTGCAGATCCATGTTCCTAGTAAATGGCGTCACCGACTGAACACAATAGCACCCGCAGTTTCTTGCTCTTTCTGAGGCTGCTTAAGTTACATAAAAATGAACGTTATGAATGAAAACTGCCACCTGCTGCATTATTCGGGCTGCGAAATCAAGAATAATGAGTGGGTGGGATATGTGGCGCTTATGGAGGAGATGAGAATTGCATACAGAATTTTCGTGGGGAAACCAGAGGGTAAGAAACCACTTGATATTTTGACGTAGATAGTGAGATAATATTAAAAAGAATTTTAAAGAAATATGCGCATAGAGCGTTAACTGGTCTGTCAAGATCACAATTCGGGCAAATGGCGAGCACATACCGAGAGGGTAAGGGAATTTTAGGTTTCGAGAAACTGGGAAAGGGTTTCAGCATTACGTAAGGAGCTAGTAGCTTCGCTAAAAGGATCGTACTTCACTAATAGGTAAAGGGAAATGGAAGGATCCCTGTTTAGAAGTTATCAAGTATCTATACAAATGCGTGGCTAGACCCATCTCTAAGAATCTCCAGCATCTAGATGTTGGAGATTCTTTAAGAAATGGAGCTGCAGTAGATCCTTTCGGTACTCTCCTACCATCATCCCTGACAGTGATCTTAAATAAGATCTGTGAAGCTAGCATAAAAAGAAAAAAGTATTTTTTGTCAGAATTAGTTTTACGGTATTATGAGAATAAAACCAAAAAGTGCTTATGAAAATATGTGAATTTGTTACCGTATAGACGTCGTAAGCCTCCATGTTTCGAGCACCTATGGCTGCCCTCTCCAGGGAGGTGTTTTTCGAATGATATATTACAAAGAATATAAAAACGAATTTACAAATATAAAATATTAAGTACCTTGCGGCAGTGCTTTTATGTAATTTCTCCTTCGTGTTCTTAACAGGCGTGTGTAACTTTTGTCTGTTGGGCATTTATCAATTTTAAATATTTCACGACAGCACTGAAGAATCATTATGAGAATAAAAGCAATAAGGAGATATGTGAATTTATTACGCTATAGACTTTTGAGCCCTCTACTTTACATTGTATATTTGTACATTGCTTTAGATGTCCCTTGTAATATATCCTTCGAAAAACACTCCTCTGAAAATATCCAAAAATGTGCCTGAAACATGTAGAAGGTTTATGGAGTCTGTAGTGTAATAAATGCACGCCTTCATATGCACTTGTTAGTTTGATTACCATAATGAATCATCAGTGAATGGTCAAGAATTGTTTAAAATTATTTCTGTGACATTTTTAAACAGAATTTTACTGCACTGTGCGACAACAAGTTGAATTTATGCATGAAAATTTTTACATCAGTAACAGGAAATGAAGCAAAAAATTCTGATGTAAAAAATCGCATCGAGTGAAAATAAAAGAGTACCTGGGTGCATAAACGTAACTAGTTACTGGTCTTTATTAACCGCACGTGGAAGAGTCCTATTGCAGAAGATTAGCAAGTCAAGAAATAATAAAGATTTACAGCACAAGACCTTGTACTATATACGAGTGCGCCAGTGGTCTCTGTTAAGTTAGAACGTTTGAACATTCTTTGTCTTTAAGATTCAGTTTAATATTATCATTCCACTAATGCTTAGTTCTTTCAAGTAGTCCGACTCCTTCAAGTTTTAAAACATAACTTTTTACGTCTGTTTCACGTCCATCGCACATCTCTATCTCTCTCTCTCTCTCTCTTACACTCTAATACGCTCTACTGTTCTCTAATAATGTAACAAAGAAGAGCTTTATTACGTGGCATATTGATGAAAACATAATGGACTTTTTAAAAAACAATTTAGACACCACATGATGTGTTTTTAAAAATGAATTAATACTTTATCTGATGCTACCATCAATGCATTCCTATGACCCTAGGAAAACCACTGAATATTTTAATAAAATTGCTGTTGGGAACTCATAATTCAACACGTTCACAATACTCACTTTTGTACCCGAGACAGCTCCACTTATGTAATTTTTCTTATCGAAATTAAGAGGTAGTGGTATATTATCTTTGTAGTTTAGGATCCATGAATAAAAACCGATTGGTAGACCTGTTTGTTGCGGGTAGGCCGGCCAGAAAAGAGAAGAAGTTGTTTTCATTCCACTCACTGCACGACAATTGCTGTTGCTGCTTTCTTCTTACACTGATGACCATTTTAAATAGATACAGACCACTGGCTACATGCAGCCCTCTATACCCATTTTTCCATTCACTCCTATTTCTCGTCTCAAATATTTGGGAATACAAAACACTCTGCAAGACACTGGCCGCACCCACACATTCCGTTAGATAGCTTGATAACTCCTGAAAAATAACATGCGTTTTACTTGATCAATTTGTCAAAGGGATACAGTTTGAGTAGAACAACTGGGTTACAAGCTCTCTTTTGGAATCAGTGTGCTTTAAAGAGAACAGAGATATTTCAAATCTGATTCACCCCACTAGCTTATTTTAAAGATAGTCTGAAAGCAGTGATTTTAAAAACAGAGCAGTCTACGTGGTCGGACAATTAAGTTCGAGAACTCGCCATCGTGTGCTTGCCTTGGCAGCACTGGACAAAAGCCTTAGTATGGTTTGATGACGTTGACATATTAGCGTTTCACAGCTGTGTTGCTGTTGATCTATGGCAGTCTGTTTCTGAGTGGCATCTATGCTTGTCTGAGTGTGTTTTGGTGTGCCGCCGCGAGAATGTCGGAGCTTGAATTAAAACCGCGAACGAACATTAAACTTCTTGTTAAACTTGGAAAGAGTGGAAACGAAATCAGAGAGACTTTAGTGCAAGTTTACATGCTCGTAAAGTAAGTATTACTTTATTTATGGAGCGTAAATATTCCACTCATTCGAAATCCGCAAGTAGCATTCAGTGTATGTGGAATTCTGTGACATTTACGGCAGCTTAGAAAGTCAATGTTTACCAAAATTCTGGGAGAGTTACATTTGACATCTTCAGGGAGAATGATTCTGACGGTCGTTCCCAGGCACAGGTAAGTGAAGATCCGATTGCGCAAAAAAGAGGCGCAGTGCTAACCAACATAAAAGTCTAAGCCTCATTATGATTACACGTGCTGATATCCTGACCGTTCGCAGTAAAAGAGAAAGTCGTTTTATCTCACTTTTCCGATTCCATTCAGTTAAAACTGGGATACATGTAAAACACATAATTGACCTGCATGGAAAAAATTCAGAGCTATTAATTTTATGACTGATGGTGCACTTCGTTACCACGATGCTTTGGACGATTCAATTACACTAGTAGTGTTTATTGTAATGAGATTTCTTTTTCTTTCTTTCTTAGTATGACATCTTATAGGTTATCATTATCTGTGCACAGGGTTATTGTTGCGCTTGATCAAAGTCACTGACACACACACACACACACACACACACGTGCACGCACACGCTCGGTAGGATTACTCTGGATGAGGAATCGACCCGTCCCAGAGACCTCTATCTGACAGCACACAGCATTCACAACAGGCACATCAGTGTCCCGGTGGGATTCGAACCCGCAATTCCAGCAAGCGAGAGCCCACAGACCGACGCCTTAGAACACGTGACCACTGGGATCGGCAATGGGATTTATACCCTTAATTTTTGCTTATGATTTCCAGTATTATGATGCGTTCGCTTGTCGTGGAAAGGGACTGTGAGCTGATACAGCGTCACTAATGCAAGGTCACTTGGCAGAGAAGGAAGATATAGTTATGTAATGATGTTGGCTTTGTGCCAGCAACACAGTCAATAAAATACTGCGCTCCTTTTGTTTCGAGATGTTTTATCATCTCTTTTTCTACTTAATATATTCAATCTAAAGGCCCTACAAAAGATTGCTTTTGCTTTGTAAGACCCGTAGAAATGTTTCATAACTGTAGTAACGGAATAACCAGAAGTATTCACCCGATTTCTATTCATAACCGAGGGGCCCTTCAGAACTCCACAGTAAGCAGGAAGGAGATTTAATTATACCGTACTGTAGGAAGCTACATTCTTAGATACGTAATTAATTAATTGAAGACTAATTATGAGTAAAATACATACTGCGTGTTCTGAGGAGACATCAGTGCTCTGTGTGTGTTTGGAGGAGACATTGATACAACAGTGCCCTCTAGTGTAAGTGTTTACAGGAGACACGAGCGTCGTGAAGTGTATTAAGAGAAGAAGCTGGAACACATGTGTCGTAAACTGTGTTAGGAGGAGACACTGATAAACCAGTGCCCTCTAGGAAAGTGTTTGGAGCAGAAAAAGAAACACCAGTGTTCTCTAATTGAAGTTTTTCGAGAAGACATTGAACAGGAATGTTTGTAGTATAAGTGTTAAGACGGAACACCGAAAGACCAATTTCTTTAGTGTGTTAAGGCGAGACACTGAAAAACCAGGGTTTTGTAGTGAAAGTGTTCGGAGAATCCCGGATATTGTTATCGAATGTGTAGCAGTCTTCATTCGTATTCGAGAGGGCAATGGTTCTTTCCACCACCCGGTGACCTGATATCGTGACTGAGGCCCTTCCAGATATTACCCAGTCTCTGGAAACAAGTTCGAACCTCTAATCTCTAATCAGGCCACGACTCCTTTCTTCTACATCGCATTTGGTTCAGTGTTCAGTAATGGTCTTGTTTTTGTGTGCTGTAGCCTGATGTATTGAAAATGCCTTTAACTGTTACACAAATATTCTGCATACTCTGCTCTAGTTTCCACAGCCTCTATTCGCTAATAATAATAATAATAATAATAATAATAAAATAACAACGGCTTAGGCGGTACAAAGAAGCAAATGGAAGAGAGCAACAAAATAGGCTTTTTACCACCAACGTAAAAACCTACTATAGCAACCTAAAAAGTGAAAGACGACTCGACTGCCACGACACACTGCCGGATAAACAGGCTTTAACAACCTTCTGGGCGTCCACTTGGGGAAACGCAGTCAAACATAATCTAAAAGCAAGCTGGATAAGAGAGGAGCAAACAGCAATGGAACATAGCCCAATAACCACAGAACAAGTATCTCGGCTGATTGCTAAAACACTTAACTGTAAGGCACCGGGACCAGATGGAATAAACAACTTCTGGATTAAGCGGTTTACTGCAACTCATTCATACTTAGTACATCACTATAATCAATTCATGAAGGATGCCGGAAACATTCCAGATTTTCTAGTTCAAGGAATCACATACCTACTACCGAAAAGCCAAGACTGTCAGGATCCGTCCAAATATAGGCCAATAACTTGCATCTGCACAATCTACAAGATATACACAGCATGCATAGCTGAAAAGATTTACAAGCATCTAGACACAAACAAACTCTTAGCAGAAGGACAGAAAGGATTTATCAAAAACTCCCAGGGCTGTAAAGAACAAGTAATGATAGATTCGGTAGTAATGGAACAGGCGCATACAGATATCCGAAACTTGTACATAGCATACAGCGATTATCGTAAGGCTTTTGACTCAGTGCCACACAGCTGGCTTATACACGTACTGCAAATACACAAAATAGACCCACAGATAATTAACTCATTACAACAGCTGATGAATAAATGTACAATTACCCTCCAAGTCAAAGTGAAAAATCATCGGATTATGAGTGACCCGATCCGTATACAGCGAGGAATATACCAAGCCCGTTATGGTTTTGCCTTGCACTAAACCCCCTTTCTTATCTGCTCAACAGAACAAACTATGGTTTTGGTATACACTCTGGTAACCAAGAAATGCAACGATTGAACCATCTTTTATACATGGATGATATTAAACTATATGCAGCTACAAACAATCAACTACAATAACTTCTACGGCTCACTCAGACTTTTTGAAGAGACATTAAAATGGTATTTGGGATTGAAAAGTGCAAAACATTATGTGTTGCAAAGGGGAAACTAGAGATGAGAAACTTCACAACGGAGGATGATGGCACAATGGAAGCCATTAACGAGGATGACATGTATAGATACCTGGGCCACATGCAAGCTAAACAAATTAAGCATGCCCGAATGAAACAGAAGCTAGGCGAAGAACAATTAAATCGCACAAAAAGCATATTAACGAAAAAGTTGAATGGAAAAAAATATGATAAAAGCTATCAATACTTATGCGACCCCAGTACTAACGTTTAGCTTCGGAACAGTGAAATGGACACCTACAGACTTAGAGAACCTCCAAACCAAAATAAAAAAGTTACTCACGAGATATAGATTTCACCACCCCCGTGCTGCAAAGGAAAGACTTACTCTACCACGGCAAATGGGTGGCAGATTATTGATTGATATAACTCGACATGATAAACGGGTAAAACTCCTTCAGACATACTTCTTAAACAAACACGTCACGTCATCTCTTCATGCTGCAGTAGTAAAGGCAGATGACAGTTGCACACCACTGGACTTAGTCCACGCAAATGCAAATGAACTCCCCACAGATGAAGAATATAATAACAAAGTCAAGAGACAATGGTCCCAAAAAGCCTTGCATGGCCGCCATCCGTATGACCTCAGCCAACAATATGTAGACATAGAAGCGTCGAACAAATGGCTGACAAACGCGGATTTGTTCGCCGAAACAGAGGGTTTTTTAACAGCAATACAGGACCAAGTCATTCTAACAAGAAACTACAAGAAATATATTTTGAAGCGATGATGATAATGATGATGATTATTATTATTATTATTATTATCATCATCATCATCGAATTTCTCACTTCTCAGGTTTGGCTGGGAAATATTCACCTATCCTAGGCTGTAGTAATCAACAAGATTAACCTCGGTGGTCTTATTTGTAGTTTAAAATGTTTCTTACAATTGAACATTTGCCAAGAATTACAGATTTTTGCAGTTGTATATATGTATTCGGGTACAAGTTAAGTCTTGTTAGACTTTGTGATAGTGACTTTGGAATTACTCCCGCAAACGATATTATTATTGGGATCACTTGTGCTGCCTTTTGCTTCCACATAGCACATATTTCATT
>Ga0123352_10018724_pt1 | contig 11038 bp, 5 predicted proteins | sample TergutLab28metaG_FD_89700 | JGI IMG/M metagenome (GOLD analysis project Ga0123352, IMG submission 89700) | Labiotermes labralis P1 segment gut microbial communities from Petit-Saut dam, French Guiana - Lab288 P1 | ecosystem: Host-associated > Arthropoda: Insects > Digestive system > Gut ... | reverse complement strand
AATTCCGCAATAGGTAAGTCCGTGCCTTGTGAATGTTTTATATAAATAAGAAAGTCAACTATATTTGTCATTTCGCACATTTCCGAAAAGCGAGTATTCGTTTCGCGATGGCTGTCCGTCCATCCGCCTGTCCACTTCGAACAACTGGGCTTCCATTGGCCGGATAAAAATAAGTTACTTTGGAACATTACAAAATATGTAGAGAAACTTCATGTTTTGCTAAATGCAGGCAAGTTTAGCGGGTACATTTCATAAAGACTAACATAAATACACACACATATATATATGGCAACTTTGCAACGAATTCTTCTTAAAAAAGGAAACATTTCCGGAAAATTTGTGGAGAAAAAGAAGAAAGGTAATTTAAAATCAAATATTTTTTTCTGAAAATTGAATCAAGTTTGAGATAATTTAAAAATATGTTAGGGCCATAAACGGAACAAATGATAATATGACACGGTGCCAGCGTTTTGCATGATAGATAGATAAGGCTAACTACACAAGTTCAGGATTTGTAAATAGTTTTTCTTTCTAAATCCATATTGTGGAACCTTTGAATAAAGTTTATAAAATATTTTCTCAAGGCTATGCAGCACATTTTGTTCAATTCAAGTGGTATGATGCTGAAAGTGCATAGTATTTAGCATACATGAGATATGTTTAAATAAAAGATTAAGACACAGGCTTAAGTAATTTAATATTGATCTCTGACGATGGGCCATGTAAAAATCTGCCACATGCGGTGTATTTGAACAAATTTGGAGCACGTTTGAACACAAATAACATTTCTGATTAAAAATGTATGTAAACGAACTTAATGTCCATAAAACACACTCTTGCTCTGTCCATATAATTCTTTCCTCAAGGAATTAATACTTCGGTATATCAGTGCTCTAACGCATACATTAAAACCGAAATAAGTTAGTCCTGAATTTTCGCCTCAATGGCTTCTCTTTCTATTTCAATTTTGTTATCTTTAACAGAAAAGCGAAACTGCCATTTCTCATCATGTCACGGCTTTACATTCACCTTAATGTGGAAGCTTCCTTTCCTTCAAACTTCCCAGATTAGAGCAACTTGGTTGTGTGAGTAGGAAACTAAATCAACACAGGATCATCTGCAGTTATTACTTGTTCTTCACTTGTCCCAGGAGGTTCTAATAAATTGTCAAATTTCTCATTGGAAATTTTTAATCAATTTCACTAGAAGAGGTAATTAATTTTTGTAATATTCTTCTTCGATATTTTCTACCTATAGTGTATAGACCCTTTGCAATATTCCTTCTATACAGCTGTCCTTACAAGTGCTTCTTTTTCACTGGATTACATTATTGGAGTATCGGGAAAATGCGAGAAATCAACTTCTTCCTCTGTTTTCAGTTGCATCTTAGTCCAGGTTTTGGGAATGGACGCACAACTTGTGGTTAAAGGCTATCTTCACTAGTCCCAGAAATTTCTCTTTCTACAGGGATGCTAGCAGAACGAAGAGGGATCTCTTGGTTACGAAATTCTCTTTATAAGTTGTAACAGATGATACATCAAAACCCTGGTCACTGAAGGCAAGCCATTAAAATTGCCATGTGCAGTTCTTAGCAAAACCTGCTCTTATATTTTTCGCAGTAAAATAAGCTTGATATAGGTCATATTTAAACGATGCCCGGTGAAGGACTGATCACATTTTACCGGGATTTGCAGTCAACCAATTAAGTTGTGCCACGATTAATTTCCTTAAATGATCTCATCTCCCCTACAACCAGTGGCTGTAATCGATGAGATCAGCTGGGTGAAAAAGTTACTTATGTGATGGCGTTTTGTCTTGCATAGAGAATGGAATGTAGAACGCAATGAATTTTTGTGATAGTCCATTACTACAATTATACGATCTTATTTACGCTTGTGGTATGTTACTTAGAAATTCAATGACTTTCAACAAATGAGGTCCTGTGAACCAGCTGCTTAAGTATTAATAACCAACCCCAAGCTTCCAGTTGGTGCAACAATCATCAGCCTGTTTTTCCCAATCTGCGCAACAATATTAGAAGACTCTATTCTCTAGACAGTCCAGGTTCGTCATTTTAATACATTCTGCCAGCAATAAAAGTCCATGATTAAGAGCACGCTCAAAATTGTAGAAGAATTTTTTACGATTTTTCCGTTTAAAGCTGTGGTACTCGAGAGACTTCTATTTTCGCGCTAGCGAAGCGTTGTTCTTGTGTCTTTTCACGAAGCCCAGTAACCAGAAAATTACTGCAATCTTCTTATCAATCCAGCTACCGGGAAATTTAGTGTGCAGTCTTCTGGCATAACCGTATGCCGGCTGACGGAATTCTTTATATTTCATACGTAATACAGATTGGAACATTTAATTACGCAGTCCACTAACATCAACTTCTGGTTTATATTGTGAAATTGTCAACTTGTGTAAAGTTAAGTAGACCCATTGCTCTCGTCAAAATTGTTGATTTTTTTAATTCTGGAATGCAGCGCTATATGTGGCGTCCATCATTTATCTGGAAGCTGCAAATATTACGGACAGCCTCATTTCCTGTAGAGCTCTGGCGGCTCATTTTAAAACCACTTCGAGCACATCAGGATTATTTATCTTATTTAAATATGTACGATACATTCTTTTTTCTTAATGTAAAATACAACATCAGTTTCTCCAAAAAAAGATGATCATGCCTACCTAACAGGGCACACATTAACATTGTTCAAATGTACCTTTTAGAGCAATGTTCAAATATAGCACAAAATAAAATGCAAATTTTTATTTAATAAGACATAATCAAGCCTACCTCTACCAACATAATCCAGACGCGATTCGTTTAGAAGTTAAAATCCAAAAATTATCTTCGTAAATAATCCAGTAATTGTCACTTCACATAAACCAGACTAAACACTACAAAGGAGGGAAAGTGGATGTCAATTACTGAGCAGGGTTAACACTTCGTTATTGAAAATTGGTGAAATAAACTTTTACTGAAGGCAAAATTTTTAACTTGTTCAAAATTGCAACTTGTTCAAATATGCCCACTTTAAACCTTATCCCGTTCGTTTCGCTTAGGCCTAGTTCAACCAGTTTGCAAAGCTAAAATACGCTATGTATAGCCTCGGCGTGTATTTGTATTGATAGCCTATTGAAGCGGAAAAGTTTATCTGCTGTAGAGGGAAGCCAGCGGGAGACTTGTGAAAAGCAGAAACATAATAAATTGTATTATTCACAGTTTAGAAAATTCAACAGCAAGGAATTTTCAATATTAAAATTGACGATTATCTGATTTCAGTGGAGTTTTATGTGGCATATCGAAGCAAACAGCCAGACAAAAATACACTGATAGATGTTTTGAAAGATTTTCAACAGAACGACATAGATGTCACACAGCTGGAGCCATTTCCGACAGATAACTGGAACTAGGCAGAATCGTCAAGAGAAGAACGCAGTTACGCATAGAAATACTGGTTTAGGAAATGGAACGCAACATTCCACGATTTTAGACATTTTGTACAACTGAATATATTACTTCTATGTAACATGTTGTACCACAAATAGAAATATAGTATAATTAACTTAAATATAATATATATGTTTCATTTCCTTCACTTTGAGTTTTGGAGTGAAGAGCAAAATATAAGTATATGGGAATTATTTTTTAATTCGACGAATGTCTAAGTATACGTTGACTATCGTGCGTTCTGAACCAAGGTGGTTCGGTTCCCATAATTGTGGAAAAGAAATTCCTCTTTTCCAATCCGTCCTTTCTGGTTGTCATTCCATGCCTCGAATTCAGTCCTTAGCTGTGGCCCCTTCTGCGAGTGATTATCCGTCGGAAATTGAAGTAAACTGCACATCTCCTTGTAGCGCCGTCGCAGAGAATGCGTGGCGGTATAACGGTACTGCAGAATTATTAACGGCGGTATTTAATTTACTGTAGCACTGAGACAAACTGGCGTGCACCAGTTCCAGTACATATTTTTCGAAGTTTTCCGTCAGTTCCGGCAGTGATTACACATCTAAAGCAAAGTGGAAATATTATGTACCTCAATTTCTGGTACAGTAATAATTGCTGAGAAAGGACTAATTTATTTCCCTTCCCCCAACAATTTCTAAAATCGTGAAATCCGAGAATGAATTAGAGGTGCTTAATTAATCTAGAAAGATATGCGGTATGAAAGAGGGGGGCCCAGAAAATATTTCATAGAAAAATACACATTTTATATTTTTACAGATGATATATATATATATATACACTTGTTAGAGATTTTATGCCAGAATGCATATTAGTCTTCTTTCAAATCCAGCATATAACAACAAACCTTCCGACAATTTCTTGAATGAAACAAGATGTTATATGGCACTTCACAGTACGTCATACAACTAACCAGTTTACTGATGCATTTCACAATATTATTCAATGCAGCACATAATTACAAACGTTAAGCACCTGTTACAGTGACGTAATATTAAGCACTCGCATCCACCACGCACAATCAAAATGGTAAATGCCAAAAAGACAGCAGAAATATTAAAATGCTAAAGGTAAGCGGAAATGTTACAATGTAACATTGAGAAAATTTCGAGTAAACTTTTTGTTAAAAAAGGAAGCATTCTGTGTGTCTGTAGCGATAAATACCGAGCATCTAATGCTCAAGCACTATATCATATTGATATTGCGGGCCTGCTTCCCACTTTCTGCCATATTATTCCAATTATCTCATCAATTGAACAATTTTCGGAAAGACTTTATAAAACATAACTTATGAGTTTTGGTCTTCTCAAAAATGTGTAAGGAAAAATTCAAATTTCAAAAACAACTTTGAAAATATAATCAAAAATACATAAACATTCACGAAATGTTCTCGTTATTAATTTCACTTTGTAATGAAATTTGATTTTCTGACAGATATCCCAAAATATTTTTAAAAAATTCTGATAAATAATTGCTCAAAATATTGACAGTAATGTATATTTAATGAAGTAATTTACAAAAAACTTTTACTGTTAAAATATTGTGTAATTTATAGCCTGAAATATAAATTATACAAAATGAACGGTACATACATAAAGATATATATATATATATTCGTCAAAATCCGTCCACTGGACCCAAGTTCCATTTGGCAAGATAGACGAACGAAGGGAGTGACGGAAAGGCTGTCGTAAATATATTTTATTCGCTTTGTAATTTCGCTAAAGCGCTTACACAATTAGTAGTGCTGTAAGAATCAAAAAGTAGCTTGACACAACGACGACATTTAATATTCAGCACGTAGCCGAATTAGAAGACAAACTGCATTTAATTTCGCAAAACATGACGCGAAATTTAAGCGCTAAGGTTACAGTAATACCTCGCAATTCCACAGACTGTTCTTACTTTAAGACTACGAAGAAAGGAAATAAACAAATAAAGTAACAGAGAGGTACGTTGTGATATTAGGCATGTTTGACACTTCTCAAATTGTTCTTGAGACTGTTGGGTGTTTTCAGGTACATATATTTGCGTTTGGTCGATCAAAATTTCATGCAAGATTTACAGTATGTGTGTTTCTGTTAGTGTGTTTGTGTTTTAGTGTATGTGTGTGCTTTTGGGTTTATGCGCGCGCGTGGGTGTGTGTGTGTACGTGTGTCAGTGCGCACGAGCATGTATCATTGTATCATACCGAGCTATGAAATTCTACTCGTACAATTAGTCAGGAAAATAGGTCAGGATAAGAAAGAAAAAAAAATTTACAATTAAGCAAAAAGCTTTATTCCTATATATTAACATAGATGTGGGAATTTCCGAAGGAGACTGGCATGGAACAATTCTGTCCTTAACATTCCGAATAATAACAGAATTCTAAACAATCACTGTGTCTTATTACCGAAGTACCAACCTGTTTGTACACACTGATGTAAGCACAGAGATTACCACCACAGTTGTCCTCTACTTGTTTTATTACAATAACCCCCTCTTATAATCCTCAATGGTGAAGGTAAGTTTACATTAGAACAGGTCATGATGACCTACACAGATAGTAGAGAAATGTCTCTACTTTTCTAAACTTCACTGCTAAATGGGGCTGAATGTCCAATGCCACACAACGGTCAAAGCCACAAAGTTTTCCCAATTTTCCCCTATAAAACTGACAGTAAGAACGTTAATACCTGCAGAGAACTTCAGTGACAGACAGACGACATGTTTACCTCACAAGTCTGAAAGCAATGTCTGTTATACTTCGATATACAGAAGTCAGCCAACAAGTCAGTCCTGACACAATAACATATTCCAGTCCACTACAGTCGAATTATGTACATTTGACACTAAAAATGCAGGACATTAACTTCGTTGCAGTGAATTCACCCAGTGCGACGGACACAAAGGATGGATCTGCCTGTGAATCTCCATATTCACAGTCGGTATTCACACTGTCCTTTGCAGCCAGTGGAGCACACGGCATGTAACAGAACTTCGCTTATTTGGCTTAAAATTTTTATAAATCTACAAGGTAATAAAGCAGTATTGTAACTGTCAGGTGTTCTTGTGAAGATATATTTGCCTTCGAAGACAAAGTTAGTTGTGAAACGTGCCCTATTGCAGGGTCCACATGACAAACAGCCGCATTGTAGAGGACCTACAAGAAGACGCTAACTGAAATTCGTGTGTCCGTAAGTAAACCAAATGTTTCTGTGGAGATACAGCTACACTGAGGGCTATGGTGAATGTTTGGTGAGGTTCCTAGGTTACACAGTTAGGCACAGACGCACTCCTTTGATTACATAGTATTCTGTCACTACATCTGTGCTAACACAGTAAAGTAATCGAGTGTAAACATGTCCAAATATTAGAACTCAAAGAATTTGTCTTCAAGTGGCTAAAATCTTCCAATAAAGATTTCTGAGGTAAAATGAGTTACTTCTTTCATCGACCAATGTGATTGAAATTCGTTATAATCAATCCTTTTGTCACGCGAATTTGGGAAATAATGAAGTTCTTGTCGAAAAAAATATATAGTGGATTGTTAGTTTGTAGAACTGAAGAAGGGGTGAGTGTTGTAAATGTTGTAAGTGAGAGTGAAATGTTGTTTAAATTTGTTACATGAGATGAGGAAATATAGCACAAATATTTCGGAAGGTATAAATTATTATAAATTTCGAAGCTTGAAAGAAAACGTAAAGGGAGAAATATAAATAGTAATTTTATTACATATTTAAAGGAAAATTTCAGAGAAACTAAATATTGATTTTCTTCATATTTTAGATACTAAACGCCTGATAGTTTGAAAGCCACAATGCAGATTAACCTGATTTCAAATTCAAAATATTTTACAAATATTGCGTCTAATATTTAATGAAACAAAATTTAGAGCGCTGTTCACAGTACGTCATACAGCTTAAACAAGTTTAATGAGACATTTAACAATATACTTCCACACAACACATAGTTACAACGGTCATGCACCTGGTAAAATGACATAAGTTTAATACTGCAGTGTAAATAGAACAATCAAAATGTGGAACCAACTGCCTGCAGAGGCACCAGCGAATGTCTCCTGTAAAACATAATTTTAGAGAGAGGGTTAGGAAATTAATTATAAATGAGAAGTGAAGGCTTTTTAAAGGGTGGTGACGAAACCATCATAAGTGAAGGAACTGAAAAATGGGGAATGAAGTATGGTGAAGTGCAACAAAGTGAAGTGAAGTGAAATGAAGAATTGAAGTGAAACTCTTAGGTGGAATTTTTTTTATTATTATTAATTTATAATTATGTAGCTCTATGTAGGTGTTGTACAGTAGGTTTTTCCTTTATTAGTTGCTTCTATTTTTTTTTTTTACAATTAATAAACATATGTTTTCTACTATTCTAATTACATTTGTTTTGCTTAATATTTTTGATTTATAATTTGTGTTTTGCCTCTTTTATTGCTATGTTTATTGTTTCTCTTTATGTCCTGTCTCTTTCCTATTATTTACATGTCTACCTACGGCTGCCATATGGCAGAAACCAAATAGCAGTAAAAACTATCACAACATAACTTATTATTAGACGGTGTAGATCCGGCAAGAAATATTTCGAAGAGGCTTACAACATTATTGGATGTCAATTGTGGTACAGTGGTTAAGGTGCTGAGCTACAAACCGGAAGGTATCTGGTTCCATTCCAGGTGGTTTCAGTAGATTTTTCATTGACAAAATATCCTTCGAATGCACTCTGGTACAGATTTTGACTCAGCCTCTAAACAAATGAGAATCAGTATTATTTCCGATGTGCAAACGCGGCCGGTACGTAAGGCTGACAAACTACGACCAACCTGTGACGTTGTCACGTAATCGGAGAAATTTAATTCCTGGAAAACTTTGGGCATGTTAAAGTCTGTAATGGGACTGTTTTATCTTTTTGTTACAACAGTATTAAAGCGCAGTGCTGAAAAAGAAAGTAAAGGTAGAAATAGAAAAATTTAAATTTAATATTTTGAAGAGAATTTTCAGAGAAAATTATAAATGGCGTTTGTTTATATTCTAGATTATAAACGTCTGAATATTTTCATGCCAGAATGCAAATTATCCTCATTTAAATTCTGAAATATAACAAAGGTTTGTGTCCAATATTTAATGAAACCAGAAACTAGGGTGCACATTACAGTACGTCATACTGCTAGACAGTTTTACTTATGCCTATCACACACCTCGTAATTACAAACGTCAAGCTCCTGTTAAAATGACGTAATAATCAGCATATGGCTACACCACGAACATACAAAACTCTAAATGCCAAACTGACACACAATGCACGTATTACCTAACACTGAGGAACGTTCGATTAACTATTCTTCCGTATAAAATGAATTAAACAGTACGTATCCTTAGTGTGTCTCTACACTTAATTATCCGCACGGTAAAACAATGAGGTGTTGCGGCAAAATATGGTACAGACAGACAAGGAACACATGATTGTACAATAAAGCATTTGCGCTTTGAATGCTATTTACATAAGGCTAGACAAACCCACGCAGATCATGAACAATTTGTTGCATTTACACGTCAACAATAGTTACATAACCACACCACAATGTTACACTTATACGTACTCTGTCTGAGTTGTTTTGTGTTTGTGTGACAAATCGTGCGGTTGATCTCCATTAACCATGACATTTCCACACTCAATGCACTAACACACACATTTAAAAATATATGTGTCCATCAAACCGTTTCATCATCGGAAACGAACAGAATACAAGACAGTAATATTAACATAAAAATGTCTGCTTTCTGTTATATTCCTGTACCTTCCGCTCAGGCCTATGTCAACCACTTCTTACCGCTACCGAACGCTGTGTCTTGCAAATTTGTACAATTTTATGATTGGGTATAAGTGAGGTAGAGTACATAGGGAAATGTACTGAAACAGGAATAGGTGGGGGAGGTACGGAGACGGTATAAAAATAAGAAATTTATTTTGTCATAGATTTTTGTAAATCAATATTAAGGAATTTTAAATATTACAATAGCCGATAATATTTTAAAATTATAGCAAACCAACTAGTTGCACACAATGTCTTTCACTTGGTAAAATCACACTTTAAAACACACTAAAATTCATAATCACCTCCTACAAGTTTCGATCCAAATGGAACATCATCAGGGAGTTGGAAGGCCTATACATGAAGTTATTGGTTTCTTCTTATTTACGTTGTGATGTAAAGAATGTTGTGGCAGCATGTAGTGATAGTGTAGGTTATGTTGTGCTGGGTTGATCTTGTCGTTGGCTGGCCTGTGCTGGTTGTGATCACAACCAGCACAGGGCACACAACGACCAGATCAACCCAGCACAACATAACCTACACTATCACTGCATGCTGCCACAACACTGTTTACATCACAACGTAAATAAGAAGAACCCAATAACTTCATATATAGGCACTCCAACTCCCTGATGATGATCCATTGGGATCGAAACATATAGACGGTGATTATGATTTTTAATGTGTTTTAAAGTGTGATTTTACCAAGTGAAATACATTGTGTGCAACAAGTTGGTTTGCTTTAATTTTAAAATGGACAATATTGCAAGGTGATAAAAATTAAAATAGCCTATAATATGTTTTCAGTGAATGTTTATGTGGGGTATCGAAGGCTGCGCCCTAAGAAAACGACAGTGAAATTCGTGTTGAAGGAGCTGCAAAAGAACAACATAAATGTCAGCCAGTTGGTGGATTTCAGGGCAGAGCATTGACAGTAGGCGGAATCTTCAACTGAAGGAGGACGATCCGAGTAGAGACACTGACGTAGGAAATGGAAAGCAAGGTCCTGTGATTTTAAAATTTCTGGACAACTGAATATAATCCTTAAATGCAACCTGTTGTGACAAAACAAAAAATTATGTTTAGTTGCATTAAATATCACAAATAATTTTCTTTTCCTCGCTTTGAGCATTGCATCATTACTAAAAATAAATATAGGAATTTTGTCCGAAACCGACAAAAATTAATGTATACGGTGACTATCCTACGGTCTGGACGGACGTGGTTCGGTTCACATAAATGTGCAACGGAACTTTCTTACCGCTGGTCCTTTCTGCATTGACAATCATTTGGGAGTTGAAGTTAACGGCATATCTCCATCTAGTGTCCTCACAGAGAACATGTGACGGTATAACGGTACTGCTCAGTAATCAGCTGCGGTATTTACTTTATTGTAGCACTGATACAGTCTTGACTACACCAGTTCCAGGCTGTTATTATGGTAGATATTCCCTCAGCTCCGACAGAGACTATCGGTCATAAGCCACGTGGACAATTTACGTACTTCACGATTTATACACCAACAAAATACAAATATGGAATCAGAGAGTGCTTGTGTTCTTCTTAAGATTCTAAAAACAAGGACAAAACTTTTCCTAGACAGCAGCGTAATGAGGTTCGCATAGATTATAACGAAAATCTCTAAAATAATATTTCGCAATTTTTCGGACTCTCTTAAAACAAAATGAAAACCAACAAAATATCAGTGAAAATTCTGGCCTTCTTACAGACAGTTGACACGATGTCACCATACTATCTTT
>Ga0123352_10018722_pt1 | contig 11038 bp, 12 predicted proteins | sample TergutLab28metaG_FD_89700 | JGI IMG/M metagenome (GOLD analysis project Ga0123352, IMG submission 89700) | Labiotermes labralis P1 segment gut microbial communities from Petit-Saut dam, French Guiana - Lab288 P1 | ecosystem: Host-associated > Arthropoda: Insects > Digestive system > Gut ... | reverse complement strand
GAAAACAGAGCGATTGCGGCATCTACGCTATCTTTTTGCCCTCTAAAATCCAGTATGTTTCCATAGGGTTTAGTCGCGTTTAGGATGCGGTTTGTTCTTGAAAATGCTTGTACAAGCCCGTGGTGCTTTAGGTTTTTATCCACATAAAGCGTGTTTAGATATTTGGAGTCAAAGCCTGTCAAGAGCATATCCACAACGATAGTTATGTCTATTTTATTCTTCCGAGGATAGTCGGTGTTTGAGTATTTCTGGTCTTTTATACGCTGTTGTACATCTTGGTAATACAAATCAAACTCTGTTATGCTGTGGTTGGTTTTGTACTGCTTGTTATAATCATCAATTATAATTTTAAAAGCAGCTTTCTTTTTCTCGGGTTCTTTTTTGTTATCCTCTTTTTCTTGTGGCAAGTCCTCTTGCAACTGCTTAACATCTCTGCTTCCATCCGCTGGCGGCGAGAAAACACAAGCAATGTTTAAAGATGTATTATCGCTTTGCATGGTCTTCAATAATTCATAATACTCTATCGCATCATTAATAGAAGCCGTCGCAAAAATAGCATTATACCGCTTGTTGTTAGTCGCTGTATCATGCTTTTTTAGTATTGACTCTACCACTTTTTTCTTGTTTATACCGTCAGTTGTTTTCGCTGTTTTTGAAGCGTTATCAGGCTCAAAATAATCTATATGAAAGCGCAGTACATTCCCATCTTCAATGGCGTTTGCTATTGTATAGACATGAAGCTCATTTTCAAAAACATCTTCTGTCGTTATTAATGTTTTTTCTTCCCCATCAATTTGTTTATACGTTGCGTTGTCTTCAAAAATGGGTGTGCCTGTAAACCCAAACAACTGTGCCTTTGGGAAGAAATTTTTAATAGCTTCGTGGTTATCTCCAAATTGCGAACGATGACACTCGTCAAAAATAATCGCAATGCGTTCATTTGCAAGCTTTTTTAATCGCTCTTTATGCGTTGGTTCGCCTTTTTTCTTTCTATCTTGGTTGGTTCTGCTGTTTTCATCAAGGGCAAGCCCTAGTTTTTGTATTGTGGTTACAATAACTTTATCCTTGTAATCGTTGGATGCCAAGCGAGTAACTAGGCTGTCTGTGTTTGTATTTTCTTCAACGCATCCTTCTTGAAACTTATTAAATTCAATGCGTGTTTGTCTATCCAGGTCTTTTCTGTCAACGACAAAAAGACATTTTTTAATGTCTGAATTATCCTTCATTAGAGTGGCTGCCTTGAAAGAAGTCAATGTTTTTCCGCTTCCTGTGGTGTGCCAAATATATCCGTTGCCACGGCTTTGCTCTATGCAGTTCATAATCGCTTTGACCGCATAAATTTGATAAGGCCGCATAATCACAAGTTTCTGTTCGCTAACCACAAGAACCATATATCGGCTTATGAGTTGCGCCAGAGTGCATTTTGGTAAAAAAGCATCTGAAAATTCATGCAAATGATGAGCCTTTTTATTATTTTCGTATGCAAATTCATAAGCCGGCAAAAAACGCTCGTCAGCGTCAAAGCTAAAATGTTCGTTTAGGTTATTTGCAAAATAAAACGTATTGCTCTCATTGCTAACAATAAAAAGCTGCATAAAACAAAGCAAAGAATTTGAATATCCGTTGCCATAATCGTTTTTGTAATCTACTATTTGCTCCATCGCTCTTTTGGTGGTTACTTGCAATGATTTAAGCTCAACTTGCACAATAGGGATGCCGTTAATCAAAATGATGACATCATATCGGTGGTTACTGTTATCTGTATTTATGCGCAATTGGTTTATTACTTCAAATTCATTTTTGCACCAATTATTTATATTCACAAGGCTGTACTGCAAGGGCGTATCATCTTCTCGTCTAAAAGTATTTCTTTCCCTTAGTATCTTTGCAGCCACAAAAACATCTGGCGTAATGATGCTTTCTTTTAAACGCAAAAATTCGGAGTCGCTCAGTTTAACATGATTTAGCTTTTCAAAATGATAGCGAAAATTTGCATCAAGCGTTGCTTTATCGCTAATATCTTCTCGATATGTGTATTTTAAATTTTGAAGCTTATTTATGAAGTCTGCTTCAATTTGTTTTTCTGTCTTCATACTTAGTCTCCTCAGCTTGTGGCGTAGGCAGGTTTTTCATTGGCTTTCTTCCTGGTTTTAAACTTGTGGTGCGGGTTGGCTTTGGCGTATCTTCTGGAATAGCCCAAACGTTTCCAAATTTTGATGCATCTTTAATTTTTCCGTTTTGGCATAGAAGCTGAACTTGACGAACAGAAACATTCCATCTAACTGCCATATCTTCGGCTTTGGCGTACCCAGTCATTGTAACCTCCGAAACATCAATTTGCTTTTTAGCATGACCATAAGGGAGGGGAATCCCCACACATGTGTTATATTCGTATATTCGCAAAATGTCAAGAGTTTTTTTGCTGATATCGTCCTCTATTTATTTATTAAATTCCCTAAATCTGAAAGGACGAGGAAAATGTCATGCTATAAACTGGAAAGTGAAAAGCACCTAACGCTTGACGCTTACTAAAGTTGCAAGGAAATATCTGCATCTACAGGAGCTTAATAGCACAATCCTTCGTGAACTTGTAGAAAAGATAGTCGTGCATGAAAAGGTTAAAGAGAGCGGCAAAACTACACAGCAGATTGACACTTATTATAATTTTGTGGGTGTCGTGGAGGTCGAATAACATGGTAGCAACAGCAAGACCAAAAACAAAACAAACATGGCGGGGGTTCAATTTCCCCGCTTGTGGTTCAATATATCGTTATCAAGTATCGTACAAGTCTGCTGGTTTTTATTTTTGGCATATCAATAATGAAAAACAATATACAAAGTTTAGCTATAATCATTTTCTGGATAGAAAACAAACGAACACTTTGCTATGATTGTAAAAATCATAAACAAAGGAGTAGTCCAATGAACATTGAACAACTAAAAAAAGACATGAAAGAAAACCTCCTATACGGAAAAGTTGACCTGAAACAACTGAGTGATGAAATGGGTTCTGAAAACTTCGTTCAATTTTTACTAGACAATACAGGCAATCCACATTCAATTTTCAGGGAAAACATCCTTGGATTTGTCGAAGTCGATTATATAAGCCCAGAAGACTGTGTGAAAATGCTGGATGTGTACCTTAGCGGCAGCCACTTATTTAATGGGCTTGGCGGTCAAGGGGATGACTCGGTATTTTGGCGTTCGTTCTCGTCGCTTGGTGTTGGATATTTGGTTGAAGAGGGCAGTAAACGCGGATTTTTATCTCAGGAACAATACATGACGGCATTGAATAAAGCCATAGAGTACATGCAAAAAGAGGTAGATTATCGCGGGTTTGTGTCAGGCGGAAAGGGCTGGGCACATGCCGTATCTCATAGTGCAGACATGCTTTGCGCGCTGGTAAACAGCGATAAGTTCCCAATGGCATTTGCGGATAAAATACTGGACTGTATAAAAGTGCATATCACAGTAAAACATAGGTTTATTGATGGCGACGAAAGCAGAATGTCGGCGGTAATTGTCGCATTGGTTAAAAAGGGATTGAATGAAAAAGCAATGCAAACATGGCTGAATAGCCTAACACCGCGCATCACTACAAAACGATATACTGACGAAAGTTATCCCGATATTCAAGTCTTATTTAATATTAAAGGCTTGATTGCGGCAATTTACTTTGGTTTAGGCGAAGACACTAAAAACGACGAACTAAAAAAAATTATCCGCGAGTATGACAGCACCTTATGGCAAAGGGCTTATGCTTCGCAATAAGGAGTAAGTATGAAACATTTGCGAAGCAAATTTTCGTACCAACCGATTTGTTTTGCCGACGAAGGAGGCATGAATTATTTTATGCAAATCACAATGAACAACAAAAACAACCCCGAATATGAAGCCATGTTTGACGATTTGATTCAAGAAGTATTCGGGTTTTCATTTTCCCCGTGGCTGGAGGAAGAGCTTTGGGACGCACGTTATGAAAGCTATTCAATCATTGAAAACGGTGTAATGCTGTCAAACATATGTATATTTAAAGCAGAAATGATTGTGCGTGGCGAGAAAGTGAACGCTATCCAAATGGGTGCGGTGGCCACCCGTAAAAGTAAGCGGGGTAATGGACTTTCGCGAAAATTAATGCAGCATGTTTTAGACTTGTATCATGATGCACCAGTATTTCTTGACGCCAACCCAAGCGTTGCAGCATTCTATCCCAAGTTTGGGTTTAAGCAAATTCAGGTGTATTCGCCAGAAATTGCAGTGGAAATCAACAATAACCCCGCGCAAGCCGTAAAATATACACTAGACGACGAGGCGTTTACAGCCGCACTTGAAAGCAGAGGCTGCTTCTCGAATGAACTAGACTGCACAAACACGCAGCCGATACAAATATTTCACGCACTAATGGAATACGCGGATGATATTTACTTTCTACCAGAATTAGATGTGGTTGTGATTGCAAAGCAGGAAGGCGGCGCACTATTTATCGCTGATATTATCGCAAAACATCCAGTTCCATTTGAGGAACTTAAAAAATATCTTCCTTTTGATAACGTGGATTCAGTTGAGTTTGGCTTTAATCCTGACTGGCTTGGCATAGTCCCCGAATGGACGCCTGCCGATATAGAAGAACACCAATTTTTCATCAAAGGCAGCTGGAATCTTCCTGAATATTTTACTTTCCCTGCCATGTCGATCACTTAAACATTAAAACCGCGCAATCGCGCGGTTTCGTCTTTTACAACTTTTGCAACGCGCCCCTTGCCTCGGTATCATCATCTGCAAAAAATAAATTATAATACTCGGTATTAAAGCGAAAAATACAATATTGTGGGTCATCCCAGCTTACACCATAAGCATTGGTAAACACTTCTTGCCAATGTTCTTTTTTTATTGCAGGGTCGGTTATAATTTCCATTGTGCCTACTAATGTTATATTATATTCGCTTGAAGCAAGGCATACGCTTGCTTTGTTGCATTTGGAAATACGCCGTTCTTTATTTCCACTGATGTCGCCGATAAAAGACATCCACTGAATACCATCTGCCTTTGAAATGCTTAGTGTCGAACCTGTAGGGTAGCCGTTTTCATCAATTAAAGACAGTACAACATAGCCCTGGGTTCCACCGCCAATATAATCTTTTTTTGAGTTAATCAACGCATTTGCTCTTTCGATCATTGCTTCATGCATTTTTTTGCCACCTTTCGTATTTTGGGTAGTATATCAGTATTAATGGAAGAGTGATATGCTATAATTGAAAATAAATGATATATGACTTTTGAATTATGGAACAAAGCTGAATTTTTCTAAAAGAGGTGGCGACATAGCTGGTAAAATATTAAAAATGATAAATCTGCCTATATTTATGTTGTTTTCAATCGCTGTGCTTTGGTTAATCTATTATTGCGGTTTTATTTTTGTATCACAAATTTCCAATCTTTTTACAATCACAATGATTATTGCCCTAACGATAAAGGAATACAAAGAAAAAGAGTCGCCGCACAATAAATTTTACGACGCGGCATATGCTTTCGTGCCGTTAATCGCTGTGATGTACGTTGTAATAAAAAGAAATGCAACTTCAACACCGGCACTTTTTTATTATGTATTAGTACTGGTAGCTTTGACTTGTAGTGTAATCGTTTTTCTTCTACGTGTTGAAAAAAGTCCGCTTAAATTCATACTGGGTATATTGCATGGGTTTGTAGTGGGGACAATCGCTTTATTTATGTTTACAATGTCATTTTTTGCGGTGCTAGATGCTTTTAGTCTTGCAGTGCGCAATATAGATGAGGTAAGTATGGCTAAATTATCGCCAAACGGAATTTATTTGCTTGAAGTCATTCGGGGAAGTCAGGGCGCATTGGGTGGTCATACAAGTGTTTCTATCACAAAGCAGGACAGAGAAATAAATTTGCTTATTGGGAAAATCAAACCCCGACCCGTTATCATACATTTTGGAGGATGGTCGGAATACTATCACATAGAGGGATTTAGTTGGGATGGGGATAATACGTTGTTTATGTTCCGAAGTGTGTATAGAGGCGGACATGTTTATGCCTTTGACTTAGTAAATGGACGATGGGTTAGAAGCCACGTTCATTAATTTGATATTCAAAAAAATCCACACAAATAATATGTGGTTTATTGGCTTACATCTTTTTTACTTGGCTTATGTTATGCAGGCAAGAATTCTATACTTATGTTCATATCCATGCCAGCGGCTAGCCGTTTTAAGATTTTAATCGACGGGTTGGCTTGACCTGTTTCCATACGGCTGATGTCGCATTGGGCTATACCTGTTTTTTTGCCCAGTTGCACTTGCGTTAAACCCTTCGATTTTCTGGCGCCGATTAATGTGTGGTAGGTTTCTTGGTGGGGATGGTCTGGAGTGGGTTTCATGGGGTTTTTGTCCTTTCATTTTGTGTATTTGTGAGTACATAGTTGAGATGCGTGGGGGAGGAATGTCGCTCTGTCCTGTACACTACCTCACGCTTTTTTCTAAGGTTAAGGGATGACTGCTTTCGCTATCATCCCCTTGTATAATTTTGATGATTTCAACTTATTGCATTTTGCAATAAGTTGAATTTGGTTTTTACTTCTTTGATTCGATGTTTCAGCCTGCTTATGCAAAGTACATGGTATATTGTACTTACATGGGCTTGTTTATTTGGTACGTTTTTTTGTTTCATGTTTGATTAATGGGAATGAAGTTACTGTAATAATCATAGCTAAAGCGAATAGTAACATGAATTGCATTATATTGCTTTCTACATCGGTTTGGGGCATTAGTGCCACTGCGTCTGCTATTTGGCTTGTTGTTGTAGTTACGCCGGCTACTGCCGCTACTACGCCCAGTGTGTCGAATGCGGCTAGTGGTACATTTTCATCGAAAATCCACATTTCTTGGGTTTCGTCCCATGTCCATGCATCTAGTGGCACGCTTGTGTTGTCTAGTTCTATCCACATGTTGTCGAATTGGACTAATTCGTTGCCTGATGTGATTGGGTTTGGTATGGCTGTGGATATGTTGCCGCCTGGGGTGGTTATGTCGTTGGTACCTGCCCATCATTATTAGCACATCGCTTACGCTGTACCAATATCCTTCGTGTTTCGCTGAGTCTTCAAGCTCTTTGATTTCTTCTCGTAAACCTTCAAATATCCCCATTCTTCTCACCTCGGGGTTATTTTACATCTTTTTCTTCCGCATTTCTGCTATTCGGGTAAATTAGACTGACGTGTCAAGGACTTTGTTGAAATTTCATGAAATTGGGAGCAATAAAATACCCCGCTTAGGGGCGGGGTTAACATTTTGCGGTGCAATATAAACGAAGTTAGTTAGCTATGGTTTGCGGTTCTGTTTGCAGTTTTTCTATTTGAGAGATGCTTAGTCCTGTGGCGTCTGATATATCTTGAAGGTCATACCCCTTTAGAATGAGGTTTCTGGCTACCTTTTCAATGCCTTTTTCCATGCCTTTTTCCATGCCTTTTTCCATGCCTCTTTCCATACCTTTTTCCATGCCTCTTTCCATGCCTCTTTCCATGCCTCTTTTTCCAAATATCTCTTCTAGCGATCTCATTGCAGGGTTATCCTCTAAAAGTCTCATGTTGGCCTCCAAAATTTTATTTCGTTCTTCGTCATTTATGAATGTGCTTGTAAGCAAAATTAGCAGGTCTTGTAGCTTGTTTCGTTTGTATTTATCATTTGTTGCTACTCTGGGGGTGAGTTTTATTGCTGTATCCAGCAATTCTGCTGTAGATTTCCCACTTTTGCTACTGTATAACGGCAAGTATATGATTTCAAGTTCATTAATGCTGTCGTATTGGCCGGTTTTTATTTTGTTATCAATTGCTTCCAATACTTCGTCGGCATCGCGTTCTTTTAGATTAATAATTTTGGGTGTGAAGGCTATTGAAGGGTTTCTGTAGCTTACAACGTTGGGTTTTTTGGTTGTAATTATTACCGTGGTGAATGGTATCTTATGCATTCGCGACAGGTCAATATTATATGAAGCAAAGCGCATCACATCGTCATAGCTTACGTCAACTTCCCATTCGGTGTGGACACCAAAGTTGGTTGATAGTTTAAACGCGTTGTCTGCAAAAGCCTTTTTTGTGGTGGTTTCGGTTATTTCAGTATTTAGGATTTCTATAACTTCACCTGACAAGTCCTTATCTAAAAAATCTATTGACCCGCCAATAAATAAGCTGATACTTTCTTTTAGCACCTTGTCTTGATTATGATATGTGTCTATGGTTTGCATTTGTGTCCCCTTAATGTACATCATTGCCTTAAAATTATTATAACGTGTTACATTTTTTGGCGCAAGCATGAAGCATGTCTATCCAACAACAATAATCACAGGCAAACGCAACGAAAACCCATTATTACCTTCCGCTCTAATAAACAGCGTATAGGTGCCTGGGGTATTAAAGTCAATCCCCTCAAAAAAGTCTAGGAAAAGTTCTGCGGCAGAACCATCAGGGTTTGTTGCCGTAGCTCCTGTGTCGTTGCCGCTTTGTTGATATATGTGGTAAGCGCCTTTGGGTTTTGAATCGAATGCAGATTTTTCCCCAGTTTTATCATCATGTCTTGGGCTACATCCTGTGCGTCTTCTCTATTTTTTAGCATACGAAATGCCAGATAATAGACTTTCTTGAAAAACAGCTCATAAATGGCTGCGAAAGCATTATCATCACCCTGCTTTACGCGCTCTACCAAACTCGCCAGCATATCATGATCCATTTTCATTCCTCCGACACCACGACCATCATATCTTCGACTACCTTCTTGCTAATCATATATATGACGTAACAATATAGCAAAAGGGGACCGTATTTTTTTATTTTGTACATTTTATCACGGGACATGCTCTTATACATTTGTCCCAAACAAGAAACCCTGATATAATATAGAAAATCTAACCACGAAAGGAAATTCATATGAATACCCAAAAAATGATGGATTTGGCACTCGCACTGGCAGGGCTAGACAAAATGCCTGGCGACTGCGACATTGTTGTACCTGGTGATGGCATCAAAAAAGTATTAATGGGCGTGGATATGGGAACCCCTGAACTACTGCTTGCCCGCGAACTTGGCTATGATTGTGTAGTAAGCCACCACCCAGCAAATACCAACCCAAACATGCTAGATGTCATGGATGATCATATCTTGAAATTAGAAGCACTGGGTGTGCCTCGCAATAAATCGCAAAAAGCATTGGCACCACGCAAAGAAGAACTGAGCTACAACAAGCATGTGGAAAACTCACGCCGTAGCGAATCTGCTGCGCAATTGCTAAAAATGCCATTTGTATCACTACACACCCCCGCGGATATTATTGGCGAAAAAATTGTGCAAGATTTCTTAGATGAAAAGTTTGCTGGCAAACCTGAAACCACGCTTGAAGATATCACAAAAGCATTGGAAGAAATCGGCGAATATAAAAATTCCAGCAGAAAGCCAGTCATACGCGTGGGAACGCCCAAAAGCTATGCTGGCAAAATTTATGTACTCATGTCTGGTTATACTGGTCCGGGTGCAGCCATTTTAAAAGCATACTTTGATGGTGGGGTTGGCACGTTAATCAAGATGCATATCCCCGAAAAAGACGTGAAAGAGCTTAAAGACCATGCTGTTGGTAATGTTATTGTTGCTGGGCATATGTCAAGTGATTCGCTGGGTATGAACAAAATTGCGGATAAATGGAGAGAACATGGTGTAGAAGTCACCATGATGTCAGGTATTATTTCTGACAAAGTATAAAAATTAGATTGACTTTCGCCGCGCGATACTACTAAGCGCGGTTACATAATATGTATTTTAAAGGCATTTCAACTTTGCAAGGGGGATGTTTGAAATATGAACCATGATATTTTGTCAATGAATTTAGTAGCAATTGAAAAGCTAATGGTTGATTTAAACCAACCCACTTACCGTGCCAAGCAAATTTTTGAATGGCTGCATAAAAAAAATGTAACATCCTTTGCAGAAATGTCAAATTTGTCAAAATCACTAAGAGAAGCACTTGAAAAAATCTGTAATATTTCATCTATGAATATGATAAACCGACGAAAGTCCAAAAATGATGATACAATAAAATACCTGTTTTCATTAAACGATGGGTCTACAATAGAATCTGTTTTAATGAGGTACAGCCACGGGTATTCTGTTTGTGTGTCAACGCAAGTGGGATGCAAAATGGGTTGTACTTTTTGTGCTTCTGGGGAAGATTTTGTGCGCAATTTAACCGCAGGGGAAATTTGCGCACAAATTTATGCGATAAATCGCGAAAACGTGAAGACTCAGGCATCAAAAGACCATTTCCGAATAAGCAATATTGTACTCATGGGTTGCGGAGAACCTCTGGACAACTTTGCATCTGTTATCCAAAGTATCGTGCAAATTTCCCATCCAAATGGGTTAAATATAGGCCAGCGGCATTTCACACTGTCAACATGCGGGCTAGTTCCGCAAATACTAGAACTCGCGAAAATGAAAATGCAAATTACATTGGCGGTGTCACTACACGCGCCCAATGATGAAATAAGGCAAAAGTTTATGCCGATTGCAAAACGATACAAATTGAATGATTTAATTTCTGCGTGCCATAAATATGTAAGATTAACCAACCGCCGCATCACTTTTGAATATGCTCTTGCCAAAGGTGTAAACGATAGCCCCGCACAAGCGAAAGAACTGGTCGTTTTATTAAAAGGCATGAATTGCCATGTTAACCTCATTCCGATAAATAAAGCCCGTGGAGAATTTACACCAACTTCACGCAAAGATGCACAAGCGTTTGTGGATAATTTGCAGGAAAGCGGAATTCAAACAACAGTCCGCCGTAGTTTAGGCGGGGATGTTGACGCAGCTTGCGGACAGTTAAGGGCGCGGCATAATAAAGGAGGATTCAAGTTTGAAAAAAGCTAGAGGCAGGACGTTGGCTAGAGCAAAACATTTTGTGGCACAGAAATGAAGCCCCGCTAAAAGTGACAATTTTAGGAATCAGAGAAGAAGACTAAGCAGGAACGGATT
>Ga0123352_10018721_pt1 | contig 11039 bp, 1 predicted proteins | sample TergutLab28metaG_FD_89700 | JGI IMG/M metagenome (GOLD analysis project Ga0123352, IMG submission 89700) | Labiotermes labralis P1 segment gut microbial communities from Petit-Saut dam, French Guiana - Lab288 P1 | ecosystem: Host-associated > Arthropoda: Insects > Digestive system > Gut ... | reverse complement strand
GAGCTGGACATTTACAGTTTAGCACACCATTTATGTAAAATGTGAATATTTTATGAACCAAGAAGGGTAACATTAGGAAATACACGACATTTTGTGGAGGAATAAACGAAGATGGCGAGAGAAGGTCTAAAAAAAGTTAAATATATTTGTTGACTAAATATATAAAAAGTGTACTCTGGGGAGTAGTGGTGCGCTTGTCCTATATATAGGATGCATGGTGCCTAAAGGTTAAATTCTGTCAACTAGGAAGGCGTGGCGCTAAACAGGTGAGACAGAAAAAAGAGCAAAGTTCTATGGAAGGTTATGAACTCACTCAAGTTGCAGTGAAGTTTACAGACGGGTCAATTCTTACTGAAGTTCTCACTGTCTTGTGCCATGAAGCATGAAATATAATGAGGATGCAGCAAACCATTCACTGATACTGGTCGAAGAGGAATAATGTTGTCTGTCTATATGACGTACGCTGTGAAATATTCACACAGATCTGATTACGTTGCATGTCCCAGACAGGACAGCTACCAAATGAGACGTATTCTACATTCCATTAATATCAATAAATCGAATCTCTCAATCTGTCAATCAGTTCATTAACTTGCAATGTCAGTGGTTTCTTGGCAATTCGCCACTAAGCTCCTATTGTCAGCAGTATGATTATTTAACCAAAGAGTGGTGAATGCCAGAGGTTTATTGCACGTGTCCAGAACGACGTTTACACGTGTTAAATGTACAGGTCTGTTTCTGTTTATCTGGTACTCGCTTGTTCCGTTTACTTAGCGTGGAATGCCCAATGGTCGAAGTAAACGACACTAACGGGGCAAGGCGGATCGATCGGTAATGCTTCTGACATGCATTCTAGAATTACCTTCTTCCAATCTCGGCGGCGACACCGAAAATTCTCAACGCAATTTATGTGATATTCTTTAGTCCTTACAGCCAATGCCGAAGCAGCACCTTAAAAGGGGTCACGACCGCCTCCTTTTTCATCCGTTACAGTTCACTACTATCAGCCGATCTTTATTCGCTATTGATTCTGAAGTACTAACAGTGTCGTAGGTACTATAGCAGGAATAATTGCGCAATGTCTCCAGTTTCATGTGCAGGTAACGTTAGCCAGCATTGGCTGATGTCATAAGTCGGGAGAATGTGCGAATTCGAACGCGACTACATCAGTGTTTTTGGAGGTACCAGCATTTGTCGGCTTACGTAGTAGCAGCAGTCACGTGACTGAGGTAGGGCTGCCATAAGTATAGTGGAACTCGCGTTGAAGGTTGCCATGCAGAAAGACGGGGACTCTGTCGATGTAATCCTGGTAGACATACAAAATAAGCAAAAGAAAGGGCAATGGTCGAAATTAAGGTAATATTACCATGGCATACGTCGGGAATAGTGTAGTCAGTACAGTGTCTAGCCTGCGAACCGGACAAAGATGGAATCGTGGTTAGATTCCCACCAAAGGCAAAGAAATATTTCTCTTCGACGAGTTCAGAGCGACCTTGGGAGCAACCAGTCTAATGTTTGATGGGTACCGGACTTGTGTCTCGACTGTTGGACACTCACCTCCTTCTAGTGCCAAGGTCAAGAATGAGTGGAGCTGTGCCTCTGCCACCCCTACCTCGTGGCATGGACAAGACAACTTTACCTTTTTACTGATATTTATTTTTGTGGCCCATTCTTTTCTCCTGGAAAAGTTTTGCTCTGAAAAAATTTAAACGTAAAATTGGAATATGTGAAATTTAAAGCAGTCATCCATCCGAATGAAGAAGTGTTTGATACCGTCACGTTGAAAGATGCGTTATGATTATGAAAGAACTTCTACAATGGCAGTTGAAAATTCGATAGGAAATCGCTTTTATATGATAATTTTCTGCCTTTTATCTTCCCGAATCTCTCCCCTATTACTTTCCAATCCCTTTTATTTGTTTGTCATAAAACTGTTCCTTCCCACTTCGACTCTACGTAACATCAGCTTCGGTAAATGTCGCTGTTAATATGCCGCTACAACAGAACGATGACGTAAAACACTAGCAGCGCTCCAAATGACGTCGTAACCATTCCCCTACTGTCCAGGTCGTCTGTGAACGCAAGTAAATATCCTTACAAGGATAGCATGAGTAATTATACAGCATGTCCGCCCACATGTCTCGGGGCTACGTCGACGTTTTCCGATTTTGGTTCAAATCGGACAAAAATAAGAATTTTACGCGAAGATCAACTTACGTTCATTATCTGTAGGTATAATAATAATAATAATACATGAGCAACAAACCAGGAAAACATGAAGTCAAGGAACTACAGAAAACAGCCATATTGGGCACTGCACACATACTTCGGAAAGTACTAATGTAAAAATTCAATGGACTCAACACTGGAACTAACGATATAAGCACCATGAATAGTAACAACAGAACAGCTGCAACACTGTACTCCCTAGGAACATAGTTTGTCTCAGGAATATTAGTATAAACACCCTGCATAAAGGAGATGCTGCTGCTGATGATGATGATGATAATAATAATAATAATAATAATAATAATCTTACGTGACAATACACTCCAATGCGGACCTTCTCTCACGTAATGTTCTTTTTCCAGTCATCGTCCCTTTAGGCGTCTTTTTTCAGTTTGTAATTATGTGTTTATTAATATCTGTTCGTACACAGTTCCACCATCTGCTTTTTGGTCGCCCTCTTAGTCGCCTTCCCTGAGGATTATCGTTAAATAACTGACTTACTCTCTGTCGCTATGACAGGTCTTCATAACCGACACGGACTCTGCACACTTTAACCTACACGCTGAGGCCAAAGCAACAGCTGAGCACAAAGCACGCTTTGTGACTGACAGTATTCTGTGTCAGGAATGGTAAAGGTAAAGGTAAAGTGATCCCGTTACAGGCGCGGTGTGGTCCAGAGGGTGGGTAGAGGTATAGCTCTACTCTTCCACGACCGCGGCACTAGAAGGGGGTTAGTAGTCAGCAGCACGCCCCGGCCGCACTTTACCCCCAGGAAAGACCCGGTACTCATTGTACAGAAGGCTGGGTGGGCTCCAGGGCCGGTCTGGACGGGCCGAAAATCTCGTCACCACCGGGATTCGATCCCGGACCGTCCAGCACGTAGTCAGTCGCTATACCGACTGAGCCACCCGGCCCACTGTGTCAGGAAAGGACTGAGGCTAAAGAAGGAGTGCACTATCAAGTATGATCGATTGTAAAAAACGGGTAACAACATTTAAGAGATATGAACTTGAATTCGACAACCGTTCGTGATAACCTAAAGATAATTCACGCAAAATATTATTAAAAAACGGACAAATCTTATAATGTCTTAAAATATTCAATGTTGCTCTAAAAATTACCTACAAATTTAACGTATAGGACATTACCAGAACGACAATGCCAGAAATGTTACGCCATGGGGATAATGAGTAACTTAGTGACGGATTTCTTTTGTTGTTAGGCACGCGTATTAATACACACGAGCAAGGCGTGCTAACCCGTGAGCTAAAATGCACTGCGTTATTGGATTACAGACTTATATTACCCGATCTAAATCGGGCAGTAACAACGTTACATTCGCAGGACTGGCGGTCTGTGCAGTAGGAAAGTAGATTTTATGTGTTCAGTCTGGAACAATAGTGGGGACTGGGACTGCAAGGTAATGTTTGCGTAAGCCTGTAACTCCTTCACATTTTGTTATGTGACATGAATTCTAAACACATCTAGTGACGTGGAAAATCAATGGGGACTATACAGACTGCCTCCACAGCTTCCCTTGTACAGCTTCGTACACAAAATTATCGTCACAATTCTCAGTGCAAAATTACGTTTGGGCTGCACTTTTACACTCTTTTCATTCCTTCATCTTTTCATCTTCGTACATTTCTACGCTAAACATCGGACTGAAAACAAATCTTGATAGACGAAACGGCTGTGAAATTTTATTAGCTTGGCAAGGGAGAAGTCAACAGAATTTCAAAGAGTGGAACAAACTGTCAGTACAAAAGTATTCAGACACGTCTTTTTTAATACACAGGAAAACTGGCGACAGGGACAATACGGAATTGAAATATGGCTTAAAGACGGAGAGATAAACAGTCTTGCAGGTGGAGAAAAAGGAAAACCTGGACAGGATGATTAAACGTTGCGTTGTAGGAATCCGAATCTAACAAAAACATTTCCAATGACACTAAAAATGAATGGAAAGACTGGAATAATTTGTACGTTCATATGTGTTAGTGGACGTAAGCAGAAACTGTGTGATTACAACAGCAATATTAACATAACAAAATATTGACAAACTGTTAAAAAAACCCAATGTAATTATTAACATTATTTAATTCCTCTGTATGATCAGCGATAAATAACTCTACAGATTTGTAAAAGGGACCTGTTATCGTTTAGAATACCTCCTAACCTGGTAAGACATCTGAGGGGCGTTGCTCGTTTTCTGAATGCGATCCTGAGAGAGGACCATTAAATAGGGCACGATATTCTTCGAGAAAATTATCACTCACTCACTCACCACGCTGTATATCTAAACGATACAAATATTATGCAAATATTATAATGATATTCAGCATGCCATTTCAGGCACTAAGTAACTAAATAACGTACTCAATAAACAAGCAATCATAACAAAGAAAATATCTAACTAATCAACCAACCAACCAATCAGCCAAATGACAACTAACTAAATAAACAACTAACCAACTTCTAACCAAACATCTAACCAGCTAAACAGCCTACCAAATAATCAACTAAATAAAAACAAACCAACTCAACTAACTAAACAGTCAACCAAGTAAACAAGCAAGCAAACAATTAGTCAACCACCCAAGCAACTGACTGATTGATTGGCTAACTAACCAACCAACTAACTAACTAACTAACTAACTAACCAACCAACCAACTAACTAAATGCACAAAATGTAATCCTAGACAAGATGACAGTTGCTCAGCTAGTCAATGTATTTTCCACCTCTTACCTCACCCGAGAATTCGTCACCTTTTCAACAATAGCCTGGAAATGGATCCTATTCTGAATGGAATAACTTTTATCAGATCCCCTTAAATATTATCCTCTCGCCTATGTCTAGGTCTTACAAGTGACTCTTTCCTTCCATTTTTCGATCCGAAATGTTTATGCATTTCTCCCTTCTTCCCATGCGTGTTACATGTTCCACCCGTCTCATTCGCCCTTGATACGATCCCCGTAACAAAGTTCGGTGAGTAGCACACACAACTAAATTCTGAATTATGCCATTTCCTTCAGCCTCCTGCTGTCCCTCTCTGGGCCAAAATATTCTCCTCAAAAGACTATGTTATCTGCAACGGGCTTAAGGAGAGGGTATTTCACTTTAAGGGAATAACGTAAGACTACCGCCGACTCTAAAGTCTGAATATACCAAGTTATCCCAGGTCTGAAATCTCATCTTTTAGCCTTCTATCTATGTACGTTCCATGGGGAATGCACGTAAAATAGTAGCTATAGCTACAACGGGCCGATACAGACCAAAATCAAATTTCTTTGACACGTTTCATTGTCAACTGCATGGAAACGTCTCCGAACACGACCAAAATATTTTTCGCCTTCAACATAATCCTTACGTTAAATACAGTGGTCCCTAGGGAGCCCAAGACAGCAAATGCCAAATCTTACTGAGAATGGTTAAGGAACACACATGGCTGGACAGACAGACACATAGACATACAAAGCCTCTCTTACGAGTTTAATCTATTTTGCAAAAGAATACGAAGCAAGAATTTCTTCGTTTGTTATTTTAAATTATTGAAATTAACAAACGTATTAATTACTGTGAGACATCTTATATTTTATCGTGAATCAACTTTTGAAGCATCATGTGCACAGCGTCATCACGTATGACAAAACCGTATAGAAACCCAATTATCAAACGGGTGATATTGATCGAGGTTACAGGAGGCAGCACAGCGCGATGTAAAAAAAGGGGAGCCACAAATTTAGTAACAGCGTCCGCACCCCCCACCAAAATTACGAAATCTAAAATATAATATGTCGGTAGGTACAATTGTCATTGCACAAACTGAGGGGTGGGGTGGGGTGGGGGTGCCGAAGTACCACTAATCCAAACAACTTGATATTTCCTGTATTATCACACTGCCGGTAGCAGATTAGTGTAATATGATAACATAAACAGCCAACTAGATGCAACAATAACAAATTTTATTGATAATTACAATCAGCTCAACATGTTTCGGGCTATTATTTCGCCCATCCTCAGGAGCACTAGACTGTGTTTACAGCTTGTGGCAGCATCGCCGGTGCATTACGTGCATACCACAAGGTGCACAAAATTAGCTGCGCCTTTGCAAGAATGCTGTTATTTCAAATTTTTAAACTTTTTAAAAAACTGCGTTAGTTTTAACATAGCGTTAACTCGAATCTGCGGAAGAGGCGGGAGTGTAACTGAATGAAATCTCAGCTTATAACGATCTATTAATTCCTGAAACCTGTATGACATATACAGCTGCTGTGTGTACAGTGAAAAGCTCCTGATGATGGACAGAGGAACTGTCCGAAACATGTAGAGTTTTATTCTAAAAATAAATTTGAGAAATTAGTGCATCTACTTGGTTTTATTATAGGAAATTATCACGATGCACGGTCACCTGAACGTCAAAAGCAAGAGAAATTTCAACCTCTAAGAATTCCTGTCCATACAGAATATATTTGGTTTAGGCAACCAACTGTGCTCACTGAGGTTAGAACACGCCTACTATCTTACCGCGTCTGCAACTTGAACTGGTCAAGCTGGTCATGTTGCACGTACAATACAACAGCAGGGGCCACCTCACCTCAATATGCACAGTCGGTCTGCTGTCATGGTAGACAAAAACAGACGGTACAATCTCAAACTACAAGAATACTCTTGGATTCGATCCACGATATTCACTTGCAAAACACACATTAATACACTTACATCTGACGTTGAGGAAGTATCCAATTGAACTGTATTCGCCTAGCAAGTGGCGGCTTGTGCATTTGTACCAACCGCTATGCTCTCGGCGTATGGCACTGAAGTTCAGAAAACCGTCTCCAGACTGCGCAACAGGCGGAGCACCGTCATCTGAAGCAAAACCAAAGCGTGGGATTGAAATGCAAAACGTACAGATAACAGTACACTTACCTCAGCTCAATTGTACTCTACCATCATGGACCAGTTCACCAAAACGTCGCTAGACGTGAATAAAGGGAAGATAAGAATCAAATGGGGCCCGGTAGCTCAGTTGGTATAGAGAATTACTACGGGCTGGACGGTCCGGGATCGAATCCCGGTGTTGACGAGATTTTCCGCCCGCCCAGACCGGCCGTGGGGCCCATCCAGCCTCCAGTACAATGGGTACCGGGTGTTTCCCGGGGGTAGAGGCGGCCGAGGCGTTGGGCTGACCCCCACCCCCATCTAGTGCCGAGGTCCTAGAAAGAGTAGAGCTATACCTCTACCCACCCTAAGGGCCTTCGTGGACTATAAAACGGGTAAAACCTACCTAAGACAATCAAATGTTAGTATAGATATTTTAGTCAGACATAGCGCCAGTGGCGTTGTCGTTTATTCTAGTTTTCCCGGGACAGTCCCTGTTTTATGGGTCCCACAAAATTCCTAACGTGTAACGTCCTGGGGCTTTTGAAGTTATAAATACACTATATTCCTGAAAATGCGTACAGACATTTTGACATCGCCGCGGTGGAAGAAAATATCTGGAAGAACGGGACAGCCATCACCCAGCCACTGACAAGAAAGAACAGGAAAGGGTGAGGAAGAAGGTTATATCAGCGATTATATGAGATTTTGGACACAGACTGCGAAAGATGGCCAAAAGATGTACAAAGAAGAGCCAGTTCATGAACTGAGAGATTGTTTTCGAGACTTCATTATATCATTATTATTATTATTAAATTTTTCGTATCTGTATGCAATAGATTCTCGTTTCGTTTTTTGTGGTATTAATACATTTCTCAGCATGTTCATTGCGTGAGGGGTTACAAATTTTATATTCTAGCTCCCCCCCCCCCAGCAACCTAAATATATTATTTATTAAGTGTCCCGGTTTTTTTTTAAAAAAGAAATCCCTGAACGTAGACCAGTGAACGTTTAACAAACGTAATCGGAATTTACAGACTTGCAATTCAAACATTAACTTGAATTTAAGCATCATGAAGGAAGAAGAGAAAATGCTACTTGGATAACAGTAAGTGGATTTTGTTGCCAGGCTGCGGTCTTCAAGAGGGAGATTTCTGCTGTCTTCATTTTTCTTCAGAATCTCAGAAATTTAGGGGCAAATGCCTCTTAGGAGATTAAAGGTGCTGCATATAACACAGCACATTAACCCTCTAAGGACCAAGATTAACCTGACTTACGTTCATAGACTCACTTCATTCAGCGCAGAAAACATAAACCTTCTCGTTCTGAAGTATTCTATCTCGTGCATTCTCTGATATTAGATATCTTTTTAATGACACCAACCAAATGAACACTTATTTATCACATATCTATACCAAGATCCTTCTTCATATTTCGGTTTAAGTAGGGAACACGTAAGTTCTCCCTGAAGATGGCGTGAAACACAGCGAAACATGCAGAAGGAACAATGTATTGATATGTATTAAATAAGCGTGCATTTATTTGGTGTTATTAAAAACCCCATATCTAATATACATCGTCCCGATTATACAAACTCATCACTTAATCATGTGCAGGTTAAAAACAGCTCTTAGTTCCGAGAACAATACACAAAGTGCACACTGTGCTGGCAGCACAAGAGACTCCTGAATGTTAAACCTGGTGTTACCTACATTAATCACCAGGCTTTTAAGGGGTTAAAGAAATGAGGTGTGAGGCTGTGGATTAACCTGCCTCAGAGTATTGTACATTGGCTAGAAACAGACGCCCGGCAATGAACCTTCGAGCTACATAAAACGGGACAGTACTTTATGAGACATGCTTCGAAAGGATTCTTCTTCAGGCAGTTACGGAGGAAGTATAACATTTCAATTTGTACACATTCAAGTATAAAAAACGTGTGAGCGTTGTATACTGCTGCAAATCTACGCTTTGGAATAAGCAAAAACCTCTTGTTGCTACCGGGAGTCGAACCAAGTCTCCTCGGTCATACGTCCCACAGCCTAGCACTATACCGACTGCGCTGATGTTGCTACCGGGAGTCGAACCACGTCTCCTCAGTCATACGTCCCACAGCCTAGCACTATACCGACTGCGCTGATGTTGATACCGGGAGTCGAACCACGTCTCCTCAGTCATACGTCCCACAGCCTAGCACTATACCGACTGCGCTGATGTTGCTACCGGGAGTCGAACCAAGTCTCCTCAGTCATACGTCCCACAGCCTAGCACTATATCGACTGCGCTGAAAACCGTAATGGAGACGGTGTGAAAAATAAAATGTTTGCCTGTTGGAGATACTTGCATACTTACATTCTTGAACTCTCTGGCAGTTCAAAGTGCAGAAAGTAAAGCAGGCAGGCGCACCGCCACTGTTCTGCCTGACGAAGACACGCTTGAAGAGAATTAGAGCATTAGTGCAAGTCTCAGTATCGGCAGAGTAAGCGCCTGCACTTAACCTCGGCTCTCACTTCAGACTTGATGTGCTCAAACACACGGTTACAGTTTGTGTCTGTAACCTGCATGTGGGCTTCCAGTTATTGCAGTCAGGGAATTATGGGGAGGGAGCTAAAATATAATATAAAATATGTGTAATACAGTCTCCCACAACTTTATATTTTATTACATTACATTAGATACTTATAATAAAACCAACTAGATATACTAATTTCCGAAATTTATTTTTGGAATAAAACTCTACATGTTTCGGACAGCCCTCTGTCCATCATCAGGAGTTTTTCACATTATACACAGTATTGGTATATGTCGTACAGGTTTGCTGACAGCTTGCGAGCAGGATCAGGACGGAACGAGTTCCGTGTAGAGTTTATTCCAAAAATAAATTTGAGAAATTAGTGCATCTAGTTGGTTTTATTATAAGAATTTATCACGATGCACGGTCACCTGAACGTCAAATTATATTAGTTTATAATTCCAGCTACATGTTTCGACCCAATTTTACAGCCATCTTCAGGCTGATCTTGGAACATGTGAAGTGTACAGTTGATAATGCTTTCAATTTACGAGATCTCGTATTACAAGAATTGGTTAAATAATTGTGGTATATTATAACAAAGACTTAAGATTAAAATTCAAAAGTGGTACTTTATACAGCCTGAAGAAGGCCTTACAGTAGGGCCGAAACATGTAGCTGGAATTATAATCTAATATAATCTACTAAAACAAAACGTTGTGTATGACTGTATTATATGTGGGGTAGGTTTTCACCCTTTTCATATGCCATGAAGGTCCTTAAGGTGAGTAGAGGTATAGCTCTACTCTTTCTAGGACCTCGGCACTCTAGATGGGATGAGGGTCAGCCCCTCGCCCCGGCCACCTGTACCCCAGGGAAAGACCCGGAACCCATTGTAAGGAGGCTGGGTGGACCCCAGGGCCGGTCTGGACGGGCGGGAAATCTCGTCCCCACCGGGAATCGATCCCGGATATATTATATGTAATTTATATTATATTTGAGCTTATATTCAACACAACGGGTATGTCTCACTTGAAAATTATGGAGAGGAAAATACTTAACGAATCGCCAGTCGCAGTACGGTGCGTACACAGAAGGGAACGATAGACTTAGCGCACAAATATCGTAATAATTTAAAAAGAATGCAAAAACACGATAGTAGAATGTGCTTCATGGTTTAAAATATAATATAATATTAACAAAAATCATATTCTTGATTTCAAACTTTCGCCGTGTTCGGAATGTTGGTATGCTTTCTTCTGGGTAATTCCCCGGCGTCCGAATTTTATATGCCGACGTTTCGGAACACTCTACTCTATCTTCATTGGCACGTAGGTATGAAGGATGACTAGATTTGAGAAATGTTGGGGTATTTATACGGGAAAAGTTTTGACTCGCAAATAGCCTGAGCCAAG
>Ga0123352_10018720_pt1 | contig 11039 bp, 3 predicted proteins | sample TergutLab28metaG_FD_89700 | JGI IMG/M metagenome (GOLD analysis project Ga0123352, IMG submission 89700) | Labiotermes labralis P1 segment gut microbial communities from Petit-Saut dam, French Guiana - Lab288 P1 | ecosystem: Host-associated > Arthropoda: Insects > Digestive system > Gut ... | reverse complement strand
ATCCGATGTCTAAACCCCTCCCCCTGTGCCCCTTAAAAATAGCATATAACAAACATCACAGATGCTGAGATCTCATCATCGTGACATACCCATACCAATCCTGTAAAGCACTACCACCATACTTTAGGATGAAAACCTGATGATGGCCACATTAGGCCGAAATATGTAGTTTACTTCATCCTTTATTAAACATCTTTATTAGATATTGTTGTGTTGTTGACTGATACCCACACCTATTTTTTATATACACACAACGGGGATGGCTCATTTTAGAATCCTCTTACATCCAGAAATCGTGCTTCGCTGATTATCACGTAAATTAACTTTTGTGATACAACGCAGTCTTTCTTACTGTTACAGCAGTAACAGTCCACACACAGTTACTACTTGGCCTTCAGAGGATAACTGAGATATCGTTTCGTTTTCAGTTTGTGTATATGCAGTGTATTCTTATGGGTATCATTTAACAGCACTGTCTGTTACAAAGAACATAAGGTCGGGGCAGATAAACGTACCGGTATGATGTGTTGGCGGAATGACACTAAGAAGGAGATGCCGTAGTATTAGGACAAATTCGTATCTCAACGCCACCTTTTCCACCACAAATCCCACACTAATGGCCTCAGATTAAACCCGTGCCTCCGCAGGGAAAGAGGGTGAGTAACCTCCTCCGAGCCATGGCAAGGTCTCACAGACTTAGTAGGTCAAATTCCTTGCTTGAAAGGGAAGGAATACGACTGACTCTGAAACTATTTTGTTGTGTTACTTTGTTTTCGCTGCAGGCGTGTGCACATCTCTGAGAAGACTCTGAGTTACCTAAACGGAGAGTTTGAAGTGGAGCCTGCGCTAGGAGAGAAGCGGGAAGAGACTCTGCGTATGGCTGGAATAAAAACTTTCTTCATCGTCAAAGCTCTCAAACCGGTAAGTACTACTTGTACTTATACAAAGAGGAGGCACAATAAGTAATAACACTGCTGCTAGTAACCTAGCCCAGTTGACAGCACTAACCCATCATTTATCGCACAATTGATACTTGTGTAAACCCGGAAGATTCAAAGAACTACAAACTTGTTGATGACAGAAAAATCTGATACGAAAATAGACACCACGGATATAGTGTCTTATAACTAAGTCTCTATTTCTGCAGCCTTACTGACGTCGTTTACAAGAAGTAAACTCTTCGAATGTGAAATGTTACTGAGTTACACATTATTTGAAAAAGTATGTACTTAAATTCGAGATATTTTTTACCCAGGTACCTAAACTTTTTAATAACACATATGTAATTCTGAATATCTAGTTTGTGCAATACTTGTAATAATTTAAATGAAATTTCAGTCCAGCGTTTCCACATAGCCAACATAAGAGTCTAAAGATCATAAACAAAAACAAAAACATGTTGGAGACCAAACACAGAACGGATACTAAAGTAACACGATGTTCTATACAATCTACGACTACATACTTTGAAAGTGATACCAAAATTACGAGAAAGAGCGTTAATTATTAATATACACTAAATACATAGGACTTCATATATTGCAGGTGGGAATACCTTCCAGGATTTTACATTAGAAATTAATAAAATAGAAGCAAACTGTAAAGCATTTGGCAGAGTTCGAAAGTATAAATTACACTGGGGACACAAAGAGCAGAATAATTGAATAACGATCCCAAGAGAAAGAGACAGAGAAGAAGCAGAATGACAAAAGAGTTTTAGCGTTCTGAACTGGGAAAATGACTTCAAACACAGAAGAAAGATTATAATGAGTGCATTACTACGGATTTGTAGGTTGCTGAAAGCAGGTAGTACACACTAATCAATGGAATATCAGGTAGAATTTCATGGAATTTTAGAATGAATATATATTGGGACATTTTAAGCTACATTAATCTAGGTCTTCGTTAAAAAGAGCGAAGACTTCATTCACAGTGCAGCGTAAGCCTGAAATCCCACATACGGTATTGTAAATAACGTTAAGTTTTGTTAAGGTACTTTCAATTACAGATCCAGAAATTCCTGTAGGATCTTATGTGATTTGACTGCTCCTTATTTCAAACTAGCCAAGAAACTTAGACTCATAAAATACCAAGAAGAGAATAATTAAATAAGCCTTTTCGTTGTGTCCATGTAGGTTAACATGTTTCACGAGAAGATCGCGATGGAATACCGAAGTTTTCGAAGCTGACTGTGACCCTCTTTAGGTAAAATGAAGTGTTGTATCTCATCTTTCGCGATTTTATATTCTTCTACAGTACGTTTAGTTTTTATTTTTTGTAGATTCTCTAAACGTATCTTAGTTTATTTAGAATACGTTTCAGATTCACATGTTTGCCTAACAACAACAACAAAAACAATTATTATTATTATTATTATTATTGTTGTAATTTAGTTGTCACCCGGTGGTAGTGGTTATTTTACATGTATACAAAACATGAAATTGGTTACTACTAGATATAAGTCGGGAGGGCTACATGAGAAGCATGTAGTGGCAACTTGGAATCTTGGGAACCATCTCAGCATTTGCTTTTAGGCAAAGGGAAACCAAGAAAAACTTGTGTCGAGGTGGCCGGTCGCAGGACCTTCCGAATACTGACTTCTAGCCAGCAGTCCGGCATCTAAAGTACGAGTAAAAACAGCAATGCACACGTAGCACTGCAAGTGCACATTAACACATTAGATGACAACAATACACAAAAAGTAACTACAACAATACACATAAGACAACTAAAAAACAATTCAAGACAACTAAACAACAATTCGACAATGGGATATATTTGTACAATTATAATTTGTTATTTTCACCACTACTATAATTTGTAATTTTCACCACAATTATAATATGTAATTTTCATCGCAATTATAATTTGTAAATATCACCATAATTATAATTTGTAATTTTCACCACAAATATAACCTGTAAATTTACCACAATTATAATTTGCAATTTTCACCACAATTATAATTTGTAATATTCACCCAATTATAATTTGTAATTTTCACCACAAATATAAACAGCAAATTTCACCACAACTAAAATTAGTAATTTTCGCCACAATTATAATTTATAATTTTCACCACAAAAATAACCTGTAAAGTTCACCACAATTATATTTTGGAATTTTCACCATAAAATAAATTTTAATTTCACCACAATTATAATTTGTAATTTTCACCACAAAAAAGCTGTAAATTTCACCACAATTTGTAATTTGTAATTTTCAACACAATTATAATTTGTAATTTTCACCACAAATATAACCTGTAAACTTCACCACAATTATAATTTTAATATTCACCATAATTATAATTTGTAATTTTCACCACAAATATAACCTGTAAATTTCACCACAATTATAAATTGTAATTTTCACCACAATTATAATTTGTAATTTTCACTACCAATATAAATTGTAATTTTCACCATAATTATAACCTGTACATTTCACAACAATTATAATTTGTAATTTTCACTACAATTATAAATTGTAAATTTCACCACAATTAAAATTTGTAAATGTCACCACAATAATAATTCGTAATTTTCACCACAATTATAATATGGAATTTTTACAGCAATTTGTAGATTTCACCACAATTATAATTTGTAAATATCACCACAATTATAATTTGTAATTTTCACCACAAATATAACATGTAAATTTCACCACAATTATAATTTGTAATTTTCATCACAATTATATTTTGCATTTTCACCAAAATTATAATTTGAAATTTTCACCACAATTATAATGTGTAAATACCACCACAATTATAATTTGTAGTTTTCACCACAAATATAACCTGTAAATTTCACCACAATAATATTTTGCAATTTTCACCACAATTAAAATTTGTAATTTTTACCACAATTATAATTTGTCATTTTCACCACAATTATAATTTGTAATATTCACCACAATTATAATTTGTAATTTTCACCACAAATATAACCTGTAAATTTCACCACAATTATAATTTGTAATTTTCACTACAATTATAATTTGTAAATTTCACCACAATTATAATTTGTAATTTTAACCACAAAAATAACCTGTAAATTTCACCACAATTACAATTTTTAATTTTACCATTATTATAATTTGTAATTTTCACCACAAAAATAACATGTAACTTTCACCACAATTATAATTGTAATTTTCAACACAATTATAATTTGTAATTTTCACCACAAAAATGACCTTTAAATTTCACTACAATTATAATTTGTAATATTCACCACAATTATAATTTGTAATTTTTACCACAATTATAATTTGTAATTTTCACCAGAATTATAATTTGCAATTTTCAAATTGTATAGCAATTAATTTAACTAGATGTCTGATACAGGGTCTGGTTCAGAAACCTCGTGTTTTTCATATATATACCCATGACTGTACGGAATATGTAGCATAATATCTGTACAAAGATGAACAATTCTCGCAAAATATTAAGGGGTGCCATCCGCTTTGTGTCAAGGCCGATAAGTAACAATAAATCAATCAGTCTCTACTCAACACTTTAAGAAGGGAATCTAGAAAGCTACATGTTTAGGGTGTTTAAAATTACCGTCATCAAATTTCGTATTGCAGAACTGAGTAAAGAAGTAAGCCATATAGCTACAGCCACACATTCGATAGTAAAACTTGCGGACGATATCCCGTTCTTGTATAAAATACTTGTAGATGTCACTTTTGGGAAACATGTTTACAATATATAAAAGTATTGTATAATATGGTTAGTTAGGAAATGTGAGACATAAAATTGTCAAAACTGGTGAGGAATCCACAGTCGACGTTACAGAATTGGTGATCAGTGGGACACGAGAATGATTAAAATGAGAAAGTGATGAGCCAAGAGTCCGTTGGAGGTACAGTAACTTATGGTACCTGTGATAGGAGGTGTACTGCAATAAAACATTACATATAAGAAAATGCAAGGTGTAAAGAAAGTAAGAGGAGTAACTGTGCCGGAAATTATGCTCACATTGGTGTGTCACTCCATACAATGTCGAAATAAAAGGGAAATTTTCTTCAATCTCAATGGTTGCACCGTGCATTGATAATATAAAATTCTTTATTTTTCCAACTAATGCACACAAATTATATTAAATAATTATTAAAACATTTAAAATTATAAAATTTGCTCCAGCATATTTCGGTTTACATAAACCATCATCGGGGACTTCTTCAAATGTAATGTAATATGGTATTCACAATGTTTGGAGTGGATCGCTTTTAATCACGGACGTAAATCAGTATGAGTATTTTGCTGTGGACAATCACGTGCTCAACCCACTGAATAAAAACGCATCTAATATCCAGAAAGTGCACCAAACAGCTTGCAGTGAATGTGGCCTAAAGCAGTCCTCTGTAAGGAAAATATGAGGGGGGGTGGTGGTGTCAGGGAGGGTGAATTGTAGGGGGTGAAAGAATGTGTAAATGAGAAAATATGCAAGAATAGTGTGGGGATGCTTTGTCAGTGTCTTCTCACTTTCCTTACACCTTACATTTTCTTATGCATCAAGTTTTATTGCGGTACACCATCTTATTACAGGTACCATTGCATTGATATAACTCCAACGACTATCGGGTCATCACTTTCGTGTTTTAATCACCAACATAGCCTACTAGTCATCAATTCTGAAACTTCTACTGTGGATTCATCTCAAATTTTAAGAATTTTACAATACTTTGCACGCTGTAAAAATATTTCCCAAATGTGATTACAACTACTACAAACACTACAAGTACTTTAGGTAAGAACAAGATCTCGCCAGTAAGATTTATTGTTGAATATGTGTTTGTAGCTGTATGGTTACTTTCTTTAGGCACTTTTGATATATGAAGCCTCATGATGATTGTTTTACATAACTGAAACATGCAGCTTTCTTGATGGCCATAATAAAGTAATGCGTACAGATCCTTTTATTGTTACGATTTCTCACATATCTTTCAAAGTTAAAGGTGCAGTTCACCCTATAACAGACCATAAAGGCCCGGGGGGAAGGGGGGCAAAAGTATAGCTCTACACTTTCTTTAACCTCGGCGCTAGATTGGGTAATTAGTCAACGCCATTTCCTGGCCGTTTTACATTAAAAATTAATCGGTGCGTATTGTAGAGGACGCTATGTGTCTGAATGGTTGCGAAATGTTTCTTCTCCCAACCGGACCATCCAGACCGTAGCGAGTCGCTATACCGACTGAGCTATCCCGGTCCATCTACAGACGCCTTTAGATAATCAATTGTTTAGCAATTTTTAGGGCTATAAACTATGTTCTATCTGCAAGCAAAGATGCAGTCAACCTCCAGAATTTCTTATATGTGGCCTGTATTTTTATTCAATGTTCATATAACATTTTTTCTTCACAATACAGCTACAGTCCTGCATATCAAATATGTAGCCCTGAATATGCCTTTTATGTCAAGTAATCGACAGATTCATATTTCTAGAACATTTATAGCGAGAGATCTGTAACTTAACAGTAAGTAAATAGAGATAAAATCGACCCAAATTCGAGGTGGCTATGCTGGTCAGTCGTGTTTATTTAGCCTGTAATTCCGCTTACGAAAATAGCTTTCTTTCGACAACAGATAAATAAAGAGGAACAAACCATATTACGATCCCCGCCGAAAGGACTATTTACCCACCCAGGTAACAATTGATGTTTTTCATTTCAGAATTACCTAAGGCCCGCGCAAACTCCTGCAAGTAAACTGTATATAATGTCTTACGGCAAGCTTTATGCACAGACATAAATTTACATAAAGCTGTCGCGCAAGCGCGGATTCTTACCTTCCTGTGTTATTCGCTTAGTAAGGCTCGTCTTTTTCAGCAGCCTGAGCTCCAATCAATGTTTGCTTCACCTATAGGTGTGCTTTCACTTATCAAACTACTGACTACGCATCAAATATAAAACTGTAAACCCTCATTAACGTAATTGAAACCGTTTAAGAAAAATTTAAACTAAAATCTCGGCCAAAATTCCGAATGCCATATTATGCTACATTACAAAGCAAAAGAAACCGACCAATAAACTCCACGTCTTCCTAAAAATCTGGTAGTTATCTAACCAGTATACAAATTCTCAACGCAACCCCAAATTTACTTCCATATCCTCAGCACCTCGCTATAGAATTTATCTTGAGCTATATCAGACAAGTTCACACTCTCATATATTACCTTTCTAAGACATAATTAAATAATATATCCACGTCTCCCATGTGGTGCTGCACTTACAGACTTTCCGACCATAATTCTGAAGGTACTTCTTATTTCCTCACATATTCTACACATTACTCATGCATGCTAACTAACTCTCATACAAGCTACATGTCCCAGCTACATGCTACGTATCACACACACAAACACACGTGCTACATACCCTACAGACGTTGTAAATCCCCACATATGTAATATGTGAACCACACACGTTCTACACGAGTCACGTTAAGTGCAACAAACCCTACATATGTGCTAGGGCTGAACGTAACACGGCATCAAATATTCTTCTAAGTCCTCTCACTGAAGGACCTTCACGTCTAGGTTCCTGCCTTACCGAGAAAGATAAACTCACACCAACGTCAAGCAACAAGCCGTACAAGTACTCCAGTGCTCACATTTTAATTTCTAGGTTTCTAGATAAGAAACTATTTGGACTGGGTACTGATCTGTGACCGCCAGCACAAAACACTTCGTCATATTTTCAAGGTATTTGTTAGCTCTACAAGCACCTTCCAATTTACGCACTAGTAGTGAAGTTACGTAAGTTCGGGCGCCGGTCAAATTTTGCGGAAGTAGGGATTGAATATCCGTACGGTCCTCAGCTGAAATCCAAATTCCAACACCCTGGAGCCTGATCGGTCACGACATGACCGCCACGCGACTTGTGTTATCGCCCAGCAGTATTCTTCCGCCAGCTTCTTCCAACTCGGTTTTCTTTCCAGCAAAGAAAATTTGGCGCGCGTTTTAAAAGAGATGTTATCATACGTGATTTCTAGCTTCCGCCGCGAAGCAGATAATCGCGCTCCTCTGGGCTATTACGCAGCGAGTACTGATAATTTCTTGCCGACGTTTCGGGACAACTTATCGGTCCCATCTTCAAGGGTCACGAATACAATAAGCTCCCTGAATTCTTGACCTTTGAAGATAGGACGGGTAGGTGGGCCCGAAACGTCCGCAAGGAATTACCACTACTCGCTGCGTAATAGCCTAGAAGAGCAGACTTCTCAAATATTATCATTTCAATTCTTTAGCTTTTTAAATATTACGTAACTTGAAATTACTTAAGTTGGGGAGTGTAGGTTTATGAAAGAAATTCATAAAAAGTCTTTCTTGAAAACCTGATATTGTCCCAGATGCTCGCATTTCATCTGCTCTGTCAATTATAGGACCCCGAAGGTTCATTAACGTGCTCACAGCAGTCTGTTACTTGTCCCTTTTCTTAGCAACTTTAATGAAGTTTGCAACCTCGTAACCAGTTTCTTTACGATCAGTTATACAGAATGTTCACCTTACACCGAAAGCCTCACATAGACTACAAATCCAATCACAGAGTGTGCATTAACAAAGTGTTATATACAGGGTGTTTTCTATGGCGGAACTGCTCACCGTACAGCAGACTGCATTGTAATGCAGGGGCGGTGACGTCGATCATTTTGCATTGCACAGTCATGCTCAGTGCTGCATTAAAAAAACTCTCTGTGTTACACCATAATTATATATAAAATTTCGACACACATAAAAGAAATAGGCGTAAGGTTTGAGGTTCTGACGGCGGTATCTATTAAGATTATATTAATCTGAATAATAGCATTGTCTTGGATGTTCCGGGGAAAAAAAATTCCACCGTATAAATACCTCCAAAACCACGGAAGACTTCTACAGGTTTACACTACATGTTTCCCAAAATACTGCAATATTAAAGAACAGGTTTCTTTAAGCTGTACATTAAACGCACAATGGGAGAGAGGTAAGGTCTGTGATAGCTTGTCACGGCATACTGACCGCATTAAATATGGTGCATTCTGCAGTAATGTTGCTCTAAATAAAGACAATTAAAGAATATGTCCGTAAGGATCTTCGACCTCACGCCATTGTCAAATATTTGACGCATGTAATTCCTGTTCACACTTTGTAATTAGGGGACCAAAAACATTATGAAAACTTTTCATCTCTGTAATTAATGAACTTGATGCACAAAATTTTTGTTTCACAATAAGTTTATTTCGTGCCTCTACATGTTTCGAGCACATGTGCTCATCATCAGGAGGTCAAAATTGCATTACATCTATGGGTGTGATGATACCAGGGGCTGTGTAATGCAATTTTGACCTCCTGATGATGAGCACATGTGATCGAAACATGTAGAGGCATGAAATAAACTTATTGTGAAACAAAAATTTTGTGCAACAATTTTGTTAATTACTGAGATAATTATACTGAGATGCACGGTCAGCAAAACGTCAAAATTATGAAAACTTGTTTTATTATAATTTTCTGCACTAAATATGCAAGTCGTAAACTCTGCTACATATTGATCAGGTCTGTAGAAGTTACACGTTTCATCAGATTATCACAACCAAAATAATATATAAATAAAAACTTTATAAATATTCTGCCAGCTGCAATTTACGTCTCAATAAAATCTGTCTGCTTCACTTATATACGAGGCTGAGTCAAATGAAAACCTTAAATATTTATATTTATGTAAATATAAACTTCTAAGGTTTTTATTTGACTCTCCCTTGTACATTAAAAACACTTTTATGACAATTAATTAGACGAAAGCATAAGCAACATAGATGGAAGGATAATTAAGAAAAGGACATAGGTCGAGGTATGTTTGAGGATAGAGTGTTAAGGAAGACGTTTGGGTTTGGAAGGGTGAAAGTAAACAGAGGATGGTTAACGTTACACACTGAAAAGCTTCGTAATTTTTACTTATCGCCAAACAGGCTCAGGATGATCCGAGTCAAGAAGGAAAAGGCGGGGGGGGGGGGGGACATATGACAAGCTTTGGGGGAGAAGAGCAAGGCTTGCAGGCCTCTGGTCAGGAAACCTGAAGGTGGAGATTACTTGGAAGATCCGTGCGTGGGCGGTTAAATGCTATTAGACTGGGCCGTAGAGATGTAGAATGGGAGGGCATGAACTGGATTCATCTGGGTCGGGTTAGAGACAAGGGACTCGTTCTTTTGATTATTGTAAACGAAACTTCGGGTACCATAACCTCTGGGAATTGGACTAGCTGCGGAACTATTAGCTTCTGAAGAAGGATTCCGTGCCATGGTATTTGTTAAAATGAGAATACGGATCTCTCTATTAATTAACTTGTTCACGGTCCAATATTTATATCGCGTGGACAAATTTGTCAGGCTATATATCTGTAGATATTAAACAAATCATTGCCTATCATAATACAACTAATAAAGTACAAAATTCGTTCGTAAGAACCACACTTCTTATTCAGCTTCTCCTCCTACTTGTTTCGTTCTTTTCGGCCTTCTTCAGGGAAGCCATTCTAAATATTCTGGTAGTTCGTCAAGACGTTTAGAACGTAAAAGTTCAGCCTCTAACTAGCCAAGAAGGTCCAGAGGGACAGTAGAGATATAGCTCTACTTTTCCTTAACCTCGGCCCTAGATGGGGGGTAGGCAGTCAAAGCCACGCCCCAGTCGCTTTAACCCCGGGTAAGAGAACATGTAGCCATTATAAAGGAGGCTGAGCGGGCCTCAGAGCCCCTCCAGACTCTTACATCCTTTCGTTACAATGAAAGACTTAAGTACAATATGTCTTAATGTAATTTACAACAATAAAGTAGTAAGAACATTTCCTAAGTAAATTACAATGAAAATTAGAAATGTGTGTTAGTTTTAGGTTCCTGTGACCGTGCATCATGAACGTAGTGTGAAGAGAGAGAAACCAACGAGATGCAACCAATCAGATTTTTATTATCAAACTTCTATCTCAACATGTTTCAGGCATCATTATGCCCATCATCAGGAGAACAAGACTGTTGTACTACTGCATATGGTGTT
>Ga0123352_10018719_pt1 | contig 11039 bp, 8 predicted proteins | sample TergutLab28metaG_FD_89700 | JGI IMG/M metagenome (GOLD analysis project Ga0123352, IMG submission 89700) | Labiotermes labralis P1 segment gut microbial communities from Petit-Saut dam, French Guiana - Lab288 P1 | ecosystem: Host-associated > Arthropoda: Insects > Digestive system > Gut ... | reverse complement strand
TGTGAGTGCGGTAATGAACCTTTGGGTTCCGTGAAATGCGGGGAATTTCTTGACTAGCTGCAAACCGGTTAGCTGCTCAAGAAGAACTCTGCACCATGGTGTAAGTAAGTAAGTAAGACAGGCCACTGATGACAATATGGCAGATGCACTTTGCGTGCTGGATAACTAAGGCTACAGACACACACTCAGAATATGTAATATTTATTGCTTTTCCACTACAACAATGGTTACATGAACGCACCTCAATATTACATTGTTCATACATTGCCTGCCTGTAATGTTAAAAGTCTTATGCTTCTGTCTTCCTTCATTAGTGACAAAATCTCAAAACTACATTAATGTGAGTGTTGCCAGCACTTGACTGTGGTTCATGAGCCACTATCATTATGTGCAGTATCAGTCAGTTCAGAACAAAACATAAATCCCACCCAGTGTGACTTCATTGTAAAATCTCGTTTCCTTCCTTCACACTTACCAGGTACAAAGAATCCAGGAATGCCGAATGATCATCCTGAATGTACCATACACAATGTACTCAACTGCCTAGTGAGAATGGAGGAGAGGTGGGATGATTTGTGGAACTTCTGAGTTTGAAAAACTAGAGAAAACAGGATGTAATGTGTTGGGATATATATGTAGAGTGAAGGTTAATACATATTATAAAAGCTTATTGTTTACAGAGTGTAGGAGAAGTCTTGAACTGCAGTTGCGATTGTGATAAAGCAAGCAGATTTCACATCATGGCAGTGTGCCTTTTCACGCAATGTAGAAGTGTTAGTACTGCGACAAAGCATTCAGTACCTTTTACTATCATCCCACTAGTTTTGGCAGGGACATGAACCAATAAAAAGACCTCCTCTAATTTCAATGATGATTGTAGCAAGGGTATATAAATGACAGTCCAATGACCCTCTATGTTCAGGACCATTCACATGGTGCTACTGACAGTAATGTGCTGTTCCTGATGCTGATGTGGTCTTACTGACCCTCATGAGGTTTACTAACATTCATGGGGGGCTACTGACACTCGCATGATTTTACACTCATTTTGCATAAACAAACATTGGTTTGGGCCTTTCAATTCCTTCCTGTCCAGATGCTACTGGACTCAAAATGTAAGTGTTTAATTGATGCAAATGACAACAACAGCAGTGTTTTATCACATACAAGCTTGTGGAATCACCACATAGAAGCATATTCAGTGGTTTACTACAGTGGCCATATTCCATTTTCATTGCCTGTATATTTGGACTGCACTGGAATTCGGCACTTCATCCTTCACTCCTTTCACTAATTTCTAAGCTGAATGTGACCAAAGTGGAACCACTGATATGATTCAGCAAGCACAGATGTGTGTATTTAGCACATTTAGCACAATGAAGGAAGCACATTTACCCTTACCTGGGATTCCAATTCCATTCCTGTTTCAGCATTTGGGACAGAGATAACAAGAGAATGAGAATAATAAAATGGCAGACAAATATGAAGAGACAGATTAGTGAATGTTGTACTGATGTCAGTTTCTGTCACTGTCACAGCCTATATGATTCTGGTACAGTCATTATAATTGTGTATGTCATAAAGTAGATTATTTGCTGAAAGCTTAAATTGAACAGATTTTACTACACATTATGTAATGGAAAGGCAGGTGATTTGTAGTGTGCAAAAATTATGACCAACAATATCTTAGTACACTGAGAGATGAGAGTCGTTAGTACCAAAATTGTTCATTTACTTTCTTCTTTCTAATGCCTGCAATTCTCTATCAGTTCTAAAATATTGTCCTATCAAAGGATTGGCCCCAAAGTAAGGAATGAAGGTGCAGTAGCAGTAGACTAGAAAATCAAAGAAATAATTTTTCATTTATAATATACAGGCACTTACTCAAACTCATTTTTAAATCATTTCAGTTTCAGTTTTTATAACAGGCAGACTGGAGGCTAAGTAATTTCATACAGTTAAGTTCAAATTTTAAATGTGGACTCTTGGGATTTATATATATATATATACTGACACTTTAAACATCGATAAATCTAGAAAAATCATCTATTTTTTTTTAATTGCCCTATTTTGAAAGGGTTACTTTATCCTTCATGTCTATCCTTGGGCTTAACAAGCTCGGGTGACAACTGTTGCTAATCCTCCCATTTCAAACAGCTATAAAAATGATTGAATTTTTAACTACTTCAAGCAAGGAGCCTGAAAATTGCACATTTTTAACTTTCAGTGCTTTACACATCATAGGGCCCATTCCAAAAGCAAACTTCCTGCTTGTAGCAAAAAAGACAGCAGTTGAATGAAACAAGCCATCTGCATCAAACACCATTATCATCACTTCAGTTTTGTTTAACTGTACATAGACAGCACCATGTCTAGGATTACTTTTTGAGGGAGATGTGCTGAGAAATGATTTATACCTGGTTGGTCAAACATGCGTCCCACAGGCAAAATATGGTCTACCTCAAATTGGAGTGCTGCTTCCCTCAGATTTTTAGCAAGAAATGTTTTACCTAATTATGTAACATACAATATCCAGTAGGAGAGTAGGTTCCAACCACCAGCCTGCCACTACTGTTTGTAATGGAATGTCGCAAGGTATCCCTGAATTAAAATTTATGTTACTACTGAAAAGATCCACACACATTTTATTAACCAGCAAACCTGAATGAACCATACGCATCAACAAAAAATCCATCCTGCACACATTTGGTTTTCCTGATCCTGTGGCCCACTAATGACAAGCAAACGATGCAACTTATTAATGCACAGAATTACAGTTTATTTGATTCACTAACTCCCATGTTATTTGCATTGATATTAACCTTTCAATTAAAAATTACTTCTTTTGTAATTGAATTTTGCAAAATAAACACTTTAATTTTTGTTTACTGCAGTCATTTCCAGGGTACTTATATCTGTAAATTAACTCACCACCAAAATATAGCTTCATATATATACTCTTACATTTACTGTGAAATTGTCACACCTTGTCCTTATTTTCTGGTGAAAACTGCATCTCTTTAATGGGTCATTTGTATTTTGTAATATTCTATTAGCTTTAAGACAGTCTGCTTGTATATTGGTTGCAGAATGGGTTGAAATATCTTTCCAGTGGTGAAAAAGAAATAGTATGTGTTATGTTATCATTGATTTTGGTCTTGTGAGAGGTAAAGCTGAAATCAACCTGCTTTATTCATATAATGTCACTCCATTCTTATTTAGACATATTCGCCCAATGCTTGACGCTACATATATGCTAACTCTCCTATACCTTTTCACATGGAAAACTAGGTAACTTTGCTACAGATATGCCATTTTAATGCTAATTTTTGTCTTATGATCTTAGAGGCAGCAACGTCATTAAGTTATAATTGTCTCAAAAAAGTTAAAGTTATTTAGAGTTGAAGCAATGTCAGGCTTTAATGTATATTTGAAGTCAAAGCAGAGCAACACATAAGACAAGTTTTTGAAAACACAGATCGTTTGTTTTATAAACGCAGATAAAAGACTTTTTAGTTACTGGAAGCTTTAGGAGTATTTATTTTAGACAAAGTTTTTTAAAATGTTTTATTAGTACAGACATTTTAAAATTTTATTTATTTGTTCATTTATCTGATCAACACATGCATAAATAATTAGAGGGTTTGTAAAGAAATGTCTTAGCTTTATAGTGGTACATTTTGACACAGGTTCTTTCTGAAAAAGATTACTTTCAGGTGCAGCAAACTTTCTCAAATGCTTCAAACCACTGAAAACTGCTTCCATAACCCTCCTCTAACATATCATAAAGTGTGCGACCAATACAAATTTCCAAAATTTCATCACCTTTTTACAGTTTATCTCAATATCAGTTTAACTTATCACATTGTGAGGTTAAGAGATGAAACATTTGAAACACGAGCCTTTGTCAATAAATACCCATGATATACATTTTCTGTAACAAACCTTCAAATTATTTGTTGTGATGCATTAGATAAGCCACTTCTCCAGAGGTCATTTTATGGGGTGGTACTGGGCTCATTGTGAAAGACAAACAAGTTCTGAAGACTTGTAAGATTCATATACAGAAGAACTGCATACTTCATATAAAATATTTAACTCAATCAGAAGTTTATGGTACAATTTTACAATGGTAAAATTCATTACCACTGCATGTAGAATTTGTTCAGCTGTGCTAAACCTTCAGCATGGTACAGCAGGATTCAGAATTTTCACATGTCTGTAGAACAAATGGTGTGTTGGGTGCTGAAAATTTCAACATAATGTGGCCATTGCTCATATTTGTTAAATTTATACACGTTGAAGGATGAAGGGAGTGTAAAGGAAGAGGTGCAGCGCTTCTCAGTTCTCACAACAAGATGGCGGTGAGATTTATAACCAACCACATTATAAGATTAAGAGTCGCTGTTTGTAATATACAGTTCTTTGTTGGAATGTCTTTTGGTAGATATTAGGCCCTAACACATTTGACTTGATTAGAAATTAATTACTTCACCCATTAAACACCAAAACATTAAGGCCTAAAACATTTGACTGAACTGTGAATTCATCATTTTACCCATGTTACACCAAAATTTTAGCAACAGGGAAGACTTAGAAGATTTACTGATTATTCAGTGGAAATATTTACCAGCTGGTATTGAGTTAATGACAATCTGTGACATAAGGTTGTTATGAACTGCAAGAACTAATGCTGTAGGCACCAGATTTTGCTTGCAGTCAGCATTTAATTTACATTCAAAATTTTTATATATGAAGGTTAAACATTGGTGGAAAACTGAACATATTTCCTCCTTTGCATCAAACTGCCCATCACGAAGTCAGCGACTTTTGTTCTCACACTACAAATTGTAAAATCTTGAAAGTTCAGTATTCTATCTTCAGTTTGTGGTATTCTGAGCTATGAAACCAAGCAGTTTTATGCTGGCTTACCAATGTTTTAGAGTTACAATAGCATGATCTGTATTCTGCCTAAGCTGGAGGTTGGAAAAATGAGGAATTGTAGTTCATTTACAGGAGAGGGAAAGAGAATCTAGACCGGCTCACCCAATCTCCTATTCAATGGTTACTGGGCTTTTTCTATAGGGATCAATTGGTTGGTGTGTGTGCAGTTAACTACCCATCTTCTTCTGGTATGAAAGTTAAGAATGAGTCAATTTATACTTCTAATTCCTCTTATGCCTTAATGGCATGCATATGGAGAACTTTTTCTTTGTCTTATCAACTTTTCATAGGAATATGCTGTCTCAGTCTTGAAGCCTGAATGTTAAGACAGCAGATTTCTCCCAAAGATTGCTACAAACCTTTGAAAATTACTAGGTGGCTAACCCAGCATGAATACAAATGCACAAGGGAAGCATAGCAGAAATCTACTGAACTGGTTTTTTGAGAAGGAAGGGAAGTATTAAATGTAAAATGGCCAAGCAGAACTGACAAATGCATCACTAGCTTTGTGTTGACTAGCTGACTAGTTTCTCAGTCAAGTTTCTGAAGCTCATGTAAAGAAGCCTACCTGCAGTGCCCCTGTTGCACACGTCATTTGCGTACTGTCTCCTGCACATGTCTAATCTGCAATAATAATAAAAGTCAGTATAATGTAATTTTATTTTCACTCTGTGGATTGCCACATATTTTCCCTGTATGAAACAGAACAGTTTGTAAGGATGGACATTGAAACTAACCAAATGTAGTACAGCAACGTATGGAAGTAAATTCATTAATATTGTGCAGACTGGAGAAACATGACTTTACAACATGTAAGTAAAGTAAATATCATCATCATCATCATCATAAACATCAAGGATTGGACCCTTTGATCCGTTCCATCTCCAGAGTTACAGCTGCTCGCGCCAACACTTCTTCGATCTTCCAATTGTTCTCCTTCCTTGTGGTCTATAGTGGTTTGATTTCAAATGGATTCGGTTTTGTGGAATTCTTTGTAAGTGTAAAAGCCAGTTCCATCTGTATTCATCTATCTTGTCTAGTATGCCTGTAATCCATAGTTCACAGTGTATGTAGTCATTTGATTTGTGGTCATAAAGGGTTTAGCCTGCCAGAGGTCTCAGTAACTTCATTTCTGCCACTTCAATTCTGTTCAAGATGTTACAGTCCAATTTTCTGACCCATATAAAAATGTAGGTAAAACTAGTGTTTTGTGTATTTTCAAAATAGTTTCCATTCTCACTTTCTTAAAAATATTTCTCATAATAATACCTATTAATTGTAAAAATTGTAAATATACATGCATAAATATGAATTAATATTACTCACAGTACTTGTAAAAATAAAATGCCATACAACAAGGTATTTGGCAAGTTAAGGTAGGATATTTCTTGACATAGAAGTATCTTGACTGGCTGTAGATGTTCTTATCATGTTGAAATATAAACAAAAAGAAATTTTAATGTATAATGTGGTATGAAAGATAAGGATTAACAGTGTCATTTAACACAAGTATTTCCAACCGTTGTTCATGTTTTATTGCTGTAAACATAAGACTGGACTGTTACATGACAGTTTTCCACTGATACTCATGTATACTAGATTGATACTGTTGAATTTGATGTTCAGGTGACCGTGCATCATGATAAATTCTTATAATAAAACCAACTAGATGCCCTAATTTCTCAAATTAATTTTTGGAATAAAACTCTAAATGTTTTGGACAATTCCTCTGTCCATCATCAGGAGTTTTTCACTATATGCACAGCAATGGTATATGTCACACAGGTTTGTTGACAGCTTGCAAGCAGGATTAGGACGGAACCAGTTCCGTTCTGATCCTTCTTGCAAACTGTCAGCAAACCTGTTTGACATACACCATTGCTGTGTGTACAGTGCTAGACTCCTGATGATGGACAGAGAAACTGTCCGAAACATGTAAAGTTTTATTCCAAAAATAAATTTGAGAAATTGGTGCATCTAGTTGGTTTTATTATAAGAACTGATACTGATTAAATCAATTTCTTGTTTTCTTTAATTATGGAGTTGCATTCCTTGAGATCATGTGAAGAGGAAAACAGATATTATACCATTTGTTGCGTGAAACTTCTCATATCTGCACAGTACTGATGAATGAACTTCACTGCAAGTGATAATCATCAAATGCAGTTATTTCAGGTAAAGAAAAAAATAAATTGCACGCACCAATTGCAAGCAGTTTACCTTCCTGCTGGGTACATTTTACAGTCATGGTTTGCAACATCCGTGTCTTCTGATGTTGCATGGTGGACTGCAGCTAATGAGATAATGATGATGAACATAATACACAATATTACTAGCCACAACCATGTATGTAAATGTGCCATATTAATTTCCCATCACCACCTTCAGTTCTCCTGTAAGTAATGAGTGAAGGATTTTATACATTGGGCAACTATGTACATAAGCCTCACTGATGACGATTACACGTACCGGCCGTTCCCTTGGTACAACGGCCGCCTTTTCTACGTCGACACATGTCATACCTAAAGAGCAAGCAAATGTTATTGTAATTCAGATAAAAGAAAAGTGAACAGAATTCAGAAGTGTGTGTTAAATTGTGGTTACAATGTGGGTTAAGTCCTTGTGTTACCAACACTCATGTCTTACAGACACTATTAATTGATGTTTTGCAATACTAAATTATCTTTATGTCAGTTACATACATTTATAGGAGATCAAATGAACATAAATACTTTACCAATCATTTACAATGCATGGAATGAACAACATGAAAGTGACACACATACTGTACAGGAAAATGTGAAAATTACTATGAAGGTTTATCTACAATTAAATGCTGAGAGAACTAAGAATATGTTTCACGTCTCATGAAAAGAATGTAGAGCAAACTCACCATGTAAAGATAAAAAAAAAAAAAAAAATTCTTTGAAAGTGAAGAAAAGTTCAAATATTTGGGAATGCCAATAACAAATCAGAATTGCATGCATTGAGAAGTTCAGGACAGATTAAATTCAGGGAATGTTTGCTACCCTTTGGTCCATACCTGCTTTCCAATCTGCTGTCTAAAAGTAAAACACAGAGAACAGTAATCTTGGTTGTTGTTTCCGAGTGGAACGAAACTTAAGCTGCAGTGAATGGTTGCAAGAGGCATGAACTGCTATCCAAAGGGAACAAAAAAGCTTTTCCTGCTGTGAAACAAAAGCCTCAGTTTTGGCACAAAAAATGTGTAAATGTAGTAGGATTTTGGTACAGTTATATCTGAACTGGTATTATTAGACAAAAACCAAAGTATATGAATTGTCCACTTATATTCTGACAGACCCTCACATATTGATTTAGTAATATCTTCTGATCTCCTGGAGATATACCTGTGAAGAGATCATTATCATGATGATCGAACAACAGATCTTACTTGGTGACAGCCACCGCTATGTCATACACAGGGAGCCTCCTCTCTCGGAACAGATACTTTCCCATGTCAGTCAAAGCTGCAGCCGAATCAATGGCATCACGCCCCACTCTGTTCCGCTCCAGGTACGGTGTCGCATCACGGCCCTAAATATAAATTTGTTAATTTTCACATTCGTATCACACATCTTGATACTGCCAAGCAGTGCAACATACATACACCAATAAGGAGCTCATATATGCAGCCACACCACCACCATATTAACCACACACTGATGTATTTTAATGGAATATTTTAACAACTGTGTGGGCTGGGTACCTCAGCCGGTATAGCGACTGACTAGGGGCTGGACGGTTCGGGATCCAATCCCAGCGGGTACAAGATTTTCCGCCCTTTCAGACCAGCCCTGGGGACCACCCAGCCTCCTATAAAATGGGTACCGGGTTTTTCCCGGGGCTAAAGTGCGGCCGGGGCGTGCTGCTGACCACTCACACCCTTCTAGTGCTGTGGTCATGGAAGAGTAGAGCTATACCTCTACCCACCCTCTGGGCCACACCGGGCCTGTATTTACCTTTTTTTATTTTAACAACTGTAACTTTAGTAAGTACAAATTAATGCGCTCCCTGATGGTGGTGTAACTGTAACACCGAAACAAGTCAGAGCTGTTTTAACGTAAATTCTAATGTAAATTTTAATTTTGTTTTTAAAGACAACTCACGAGTGCATCTGTTGGTGAATAAATAAAACTTTGATGAATTTGTTAGTAAGGGCAGTTGTTGATAGCAACAGCACTAACAATTAATATTGAATGCATGAAGATATTAAGAGCAGGTAATTTCAGTTATTGCTTGCTACCATTTAGTTCAGAATGTTATGTCTTCCCATTTCATATCAAGAAATGAAGATTACAATATACGGAATTATAATTGTGCCTTCTTCTATATAGGTGTGGAACTTGGTCCCTCACCTTAAGAAAAGAACAGGTTAAATGTGTCCCAGAATAGGACGCTAACAAAGATATTAGGGCCTAAATGGGAGGAAATAACAGGAGGTTGGAGAAAATTGCATAACAGGCAGCTTCATGATCTGAACTCCGAACAAAATATTATTAAGGTACTCAAAAAAGTCAAGGAAGATGAGAACGGCGGTACATATGGCACATATGGGGGACAGGGACAAATACACACAAGGTTTTGGTAAGGAAATCTAAAAGAATGAAATCTCTTGGAAGAACTGCACATACATGTGAGTGTAATATTCGAGCATATCTGAAAGAAGTACAATGGGCTGGCACGGACTGGATTCATCTCAGTGTGGGCTTTTGTGAAGACAGTAATGAAACTTCAGGTTCCATAAAATTCAGCAACTTCTTTACCAGCTGAAGAAGAACTATGCTCTGTAGAGTTGGTTGATAGGTAGTTGTTAGCACCTTTGTGCAGTCATTTTAGTGGAAGTCATACGTACCCGCGAAATAATTATCCCTGCTATACTGATGCGGATTTTAGGGCCTTTTAATAGTTTGTACCTCAGGTCAACTCCGTTCCAAAAGGAGACAAAATATCGCTTGACTTGTACATTGTCTCCTCCGTGTAATCTGTAAAATAATATTGTCAAGTTTAGAGTCAGCTCTGGTACCAGGACAGTATCCTGCAGCAATAGGAGGTATGTGTTCCAGTTACTGGTAGTTACTCATTTCAAATACCTGCAGTCCTTTGATAACATGATGGCTGTGTGCACTGTCAATGGGTATTCAGAGCAGTCATGGTTGGCACATTTCGTTTTGGGCACTAGAGTGGGTAGGTTTAACTCTCTCAGACTTTCTGACACACACACACACACACACCACACACACACACGCACACACCACACACACACACACACACACCACACACACCCCACACACACACACACACACACACACACACACACCCTCACACACACCCTCACACACACACACACACACACACAAACACACAATCACCCTCACACACACACACACACACACACACACACACACAAGCATGCTTGCATATGTCAGTATACGTACCTGTAACCATCATAGTCCACAATGACTAAAATTTCTGGATAAATGACATATGGAGCTTCTCGTTTACTTATTGATCTTCTAAGACGGAATTTTTTGGCTAGATGATCTGGTTCCATGAATGCTGAAAAAAAATAAAAGATGTGGAAATTAACATTCTCTACTGTCATTTAACATTCAATATGCTTGCATATACACAGAGAATATGGCACTGAAATCCTACCGAAGACAGATACAGGACTTTACTTGCTATTACCCCACCACTCTGTTACAGATTATTTTAGGTTAGGTTAGGTTATCTCAAAATGTGTACAAACCTTTGCTGCCAAAACAGGAGTTGTGAGGGGAAGGGGAAGATCCCCGATATAGTGTTCTCTTACACGTGGAAAATATCAGGATGTGATAATTATCAAACTTAATTTAGGGTGAAGGTGGCTACTACTTTCCAGTACATGGGGAGTCTCCTCCCACCAGCACAAGACATATCCTTAGGAAACAGCCTCCATCTATGGAACATTACTGTAGGTAAAGCACATAAGCTCTCCTGGACAGCAGAAAGAGGGTGGTCCTCTAATATGGATGTAAGAGCATAGGGCTAACAACTTGTCACCACCAAAAAAAAAAAAAAAGGGATGCGACCCA
>Ga0123352_10018718_pt1 | contig 11040 bp, 9 predicted proteins | sample TergutLab28metaG_FD_89700 | JGI IMG/M metagenome (GOLD analysis project Ga0123352, IMG submission 89700) | Labiotermes labralis P1 segment gut microbial communities from Petit-Saut dam, French Guiana - Lab288 P1 | ecosystem: Host-associated > Arthropoda: Insects > Digestive system > Gut ... | reverse complement strand
TTTTTTTAAATTTGGTTTTTAATTTTGTTTTGTTGTTGTGTGGTCCCGTCACTGTTTTTTTTAAAAATGTGTTAAGATTCCGGGGCACGGGCCCCCCCCCCCCCCAACACCCAAAGATAAATTCTTGTTGCGCACAAGTCTGGTATGTGTCAGCTTGGTCAGAGTATTCATGTCGTCTGTTCCGTGGGGCGTCTTGGTTCTGAGTAAGACCGAAGAATGGTAATCGCTTGTGTTAGTGCGTTATTACAATGCTTCGTCTGTTATGAGCAGATTGGATCGATGTCTCTCTGAGGGAAGGAACCATGAAACACTTACAATTTCCTCCCCTACGTTCTGTAGAATCACCAAGGAGAGTGATTTATAGTTATTCGTCACACGTTCTTTTGGTGTGTGAGAATTGTCTGTTACACGTAAAAACTGGAAGGTATTGTTTATTACGGATGTGCGTCATAAATCGTTGTCAGTTCTTTGTTCATAAGAATGAAAACACACTGAATTTTGTGGGCACCAATTTCGTACCCTTTGTACAGTCCTTCCCAAACTGTGGTTCCCGAATCACGGTTGTACTAGAAATGCGCGAATGCAAGTGTTGTTCGTGGTTGTGAACACGGCACTTCAATCGCCCCACGTCTTGTTGATTTGTGATGGTTCTGCTTGCTCTGAACGAGTTAAGATCTAAGATTTTTACATACGTTTAAATTGTCTGATATTGATTTTTAATCCTTTTATAAATTGATGTCTGATATAGCTGCCCGTATAACGTATATCTTACAATGCTTGTAGCCTTGGGACGATGTAGGTTGATGTATAATTGAACTTATTTAATTAAATGTATATTTGTACTGATATATTTTTGTAATTCTATTTGCGACTTTTAATTTTATGTTGTTGCAGATTTTATGACTACTAATTTACGCCTGGTATTTTCCGACCTTACATGTATATCAGCTTCACCTGCAACTTTGATAGCATTTACTTGGTTTCTTCGACCCACGGTACACACATTTTAAGATATTTACTTTATGCAGGCAGCTACATCAGCCATCAACTTATGAAATAACTATTCAACAATTTTATTGTATATAACAACTTGGGACCGTAACTTGCATATGTTACAGTTCATTTTATCTTTTTTAATTTTCATGTGCAGTCTGATGATGGCTTCGTTTACAAGTCGAAACGTGTGGCTGATTATTCGAATAATATATAATTGGGCGGAAGTGTATTGGTCTCTTACTGTAATCATATGCAAAGCAGAATTAATTACATGAAAAGCATTTTTCATTGCATAGTCCATGTACAAGTAACTCCTAGCTCCATGAGCAATATCTGTACCTTTTCAGCGTTACTGTTTTCTTTACTGCTTTCACCTCATTCTTTTTTCATATATATCTCTTCCCCACAGACGGATTCGTTTGAAACGCGGATTGAAGACCATGTTTTGAAAACAGAGGTGTTGTGACTAGAGACAGACGTGGCAACATGGGATTCCATAACACGGGCCCCAAATTTTTTATTCTTATCTGAAGTGGGTTCCTTAGTAGACCCTTTTCCCTTCTCTCCCTTTCTGTTCTCCTTTCCCCCTCACCCTCCCTTTCACTCTTCCTGTGGATGACCTATCTTTGAAGTACCCCTCGCAGCCAACTGGTATAGGCCTGCAGGTTATCTAGATTGTCTGCTGCTGCTTAGTGACGGGGATACAGCCGGCTGTGCTCATTTTCGGTACAGGAAACTCTACACTGAATTTGCATTTCGTGCCAGTGCATGTCCTTTAAACGGAGTACACGATATGCTCTGAATGTTTTTTGTAAGGTAGGTATACTGCATTTGACCTGTAAGGTTACACGTAGTACGTAGAGGCGTTCTTCGCAAATTTGTATGAGTTCTGTGTGTTATGGTATAACCGAAGAGGAGAAGATCGGCATTAACTCTTTATAACCGTGGTCGGCAGCATTGGTTTTTCGTTTGGTCAAATCCCGGTCCGTACGCTATTTTTCTTCTTTACAAAAATCTCACGAGAACAACGCGTTATCTTCGTGCGTGCGTCCTCGTATGGTGGTGTGTCCCAGTTTCAGCGTTTGAGCCAGCCGACGGGACTTGGTAGGTACGTTACGCCCTTAGAGGCCACCCCAGCACCTCACCTTGTACTTACGACAGTAACATGGCGAAAGCACGAACTTTTGAGTCGGGGGAGCGATGCTAGCTCAACTTGTTTTGTTGTCGTGCAGTGATGTGAAGATGGTAAGGAATTACGCATGTTATGTCAAGCAAATGCTTTTGTATAATGTAAAATAACATGGCAGCCGTGTGTTTAACTTTTTTTTAGCTGTCGGTCTGGCTACGATAACTGATGAGTCATTGGCTTTATGTGCGTGGCATTTGTTACGAAGATTGATCATACACTTACCTATGCATGTAGGCCTATGGATTTTTAGCAAGTCAACAGATACACACATGGAGCCGATGTGAAAGTTGGACGCATATCAAACAAATTCACATACAGAACTAACCACCTAGTTGTATCTAGTGCTGGGGAGTAAGAATACGTGGAGCCATGCCTTCGCATATGCCGTTGTTGCCTGCACAGGGACAACTTCGAGGTCGTAGCTCTTCTGGCATGTTACACCCTCCCATAAGGGCGGTCACAATTTCATTGCGGCCGAAGCCTCAAATCACTCGGGGACAACTTTACTTTAACTCTTTATTTTTGGTACTTAATTAATGAGGAAATTCTTCGAGAGCTTGATTCTTGAACTAGTGAGTTTATTTAATGTGGCGTTAGTACCAGTTTGCAATGGACAAGCGTGTACAGTGTACAGTGTCGGTTGTATTTATGTGTGTACTTTGAAGACGCTTGGCAACTGCCACCTTATCCCTTGAAAGGAAGGAAGGGGATGGGCGACCTTCCGTTGTCAATAGCTGACATGCCACTCTCAGGCCTTTCTTTTTTTTCTTTTTTCTTTTTTGTAAGCATCTTTATTGTTGAGAATTCAAAGCTTTTACAACAGCTCATTGAGCATGGAGTAAGAATATTGAATTGTCTTTTCCTTGTGCTCCCTCTTTATGCCAGAATCAATAGTTTTATAAAGCAGGCCTTGGTATTTGTGGTAGACGGATATTTCTGTTCGTGTATTCTTCATGCCCAGCAAGGTTTACATCAGCACAATGTGTGACAGCTGTATGCTCCCTGAATGCACAAAATCGTTTCTGCTTTATCCTTCCTGGACAGCGAGGTTTATTGGAATAAGGTAACAGTGTTACATTTCTGTAGGTTCGTAATATACCGAAATATGGTATGTGGAAAGGAAATATTTGGTCCCAAGAGATAGGAAGTAATAAATGGGATGGAGAAAAATGGTTAAAGAGGAGCTCTATAATTATAAGTTGATGTCACCGGTTGTTAGATTGATCAAATGGCCAAGCGTACAGTACGCAGTGGGAGACGAAGAAGGCCATCCAGATTGGTAGTTACAAGCAAGGTGTCACGTCCCAGTAGATTTTGGTGGAAAAACGTTCTGGCCACTTGGGAGACATGCTCAAATGAAAGAATATTAAAACGGAATGTAAGTAGGATAAGAAGCTATTGACTGGTTTAAGTGGCTTTTGTGAACACGGCAATGAACTTTCGAGGTACATAGTCGGGGAACTTCTAGACCACCTATCCAACTGTCAGATTCACATGTAGGACTGTCTAACATGGCGTGACGTATTTGAATATTGTTACACATGGTTTCTCACCCTTCAGCACGAGGGGACGTACTAAAATGTTAAATATGTCACGGTACGTCAGGTTATGTAGTATTATTATCATTTTATGTGCTGTGTATGTGGTGTGTGTGTATGCTTTCATGAACTGCTGTAAGATTTGATATTTTCACTGCAGATTAGTACCGATGTTTCTGAGTAACCTTCACGATAGAAGAGTTCCGGAAGACAGTTGCACCAGTTTTAACCGATACGTCGGCACTTAAGTATCAGAGCACACGGCGCCATATAGAGGGCAGTTGTCCTTTTGTTACTGTTGATGTTCTCGTGTGCTTGCTTATGTTTAATTTTCGTAACTGGATCTGATACACGCGGTCGGGCCGTCAGCTCCTGTCGTGCGTCCCTTTCACTGATCTTATTCAAGCTGTGGAATGTGGCTCGGCATGTTGTCCCGTAATGTTTTATTTCAGATGCTCTCCGTCAGGCCCTGCGGCTCACCCATCCTCCTGTGCAATCGGTACAGGGTCGGTCATTCACTGGGTTAAAGCGGCTGGGGCGTGGGGTTAACCAAACACCCGTCTGGCATCGAGGTTAAAGAAAGTACTGAGTTAATTCCCCCGTTTGCCTTCATCGCAGATTATAGGGTGAACTTTACCTTCTACCTTTTTTGACAGGGGTCTGAAGGATCAGAAATGCTGTGTGTCCCAGAAGTAGCGTGCAACATCCGTACACTTACAGGCTCACACGGCGAGTTGTTCTTATATATTTTTTTATATTTATTTATTTACTGCAATTGGGTTGTTACCCGGTGGCAGTGGTGATTTTACATGTAAACAAAACATGAAATTGGTTACTACTAGATTTAAGTCGGGAGGGCTACATGAGAAGCATGTAGTGGCAACTTGGAATCTTGGGAACTATCTCAGCATTTGCTGTTCTATTAAACAAAAGTCCATTGTTGCCTTAGGCCCACATTTACTGTTGACTGGGTTTCCTCTAGTAGATTTCTTTGTGGCATAAATGTATCACTACTCTATATCAGTGTCGAATTAGACTCGTAAAGATGGCACTTAGGAAATACCGGACCTTTTTCAAGTTAGATAACACTGTCCCAGCTCATGTTTCATTTGGTGACATTACTTGATGGCAAATAGTCATGGTGCTGTCTGTTTCCAAGAAAGACGAGCTATGTTGAGATTTGGACTGTCCAAAAGAAACGTAAAGTTGTTACGTTTTCATAGTGAAGAGGTTTAGGTTTCCGTACTTCTCGGATGTGACACCGCGACCCGGGGTAATTGGGTCCCGACTGTCAAAACAAAGCAGTAGTCTTGAAACGTCGGGAACCGACTACCCGGTGACGGGTTGTCATATACCAGAATAACGGAAACCAACAAGTTGTCTCTGTGTTGCAGAATGAATGCATGGGGCAGAGGTGTGGGGGTTTGTAGCTCTACGCATTCGTAACCTCCGCAGATAGATATTAACTTCAAGCTTCGGCCCTTTTTGCCGTTACCATGAAAAGAGAATATGAGGCGGGATGGGCCCTGGAGCCTGTCTGGACTGTAGAGGAGAGGGATCTCGTGCCTGTTGGAAATTGACTCGCGATGCGTCATGGCCCAGGCCGTATCCTAGCCTCTCTTCCGCAAACGGTAACACAGGAAAGCTATTTTACTTTCCAAAGTAAATGCTCGAATTCCCAGGCAGACTTGCTTTTCAGTTCGTCACAAATCGTTTGTGGTTGACAGGTTTACTGGAAAGGATAGTCGTAAATGTTTATAGGACCGAAGTAATAGTTCAGATAATAAAGGAAGGTCATGTTAGCGATTCCCACACCTGTTTCTCCGGACAGTTGAATTGGGGCGTGTGTTGTGTCATAAAATACGGGTTCGTAAATTTCGAAAAGAAACCAGAGAAATAAAACTGACAAAATTGTTTGACTTTTTCATTTCCATTGTCTGTAAAGGAAGATGTTTGCAGTTGAATTGGGGGTTCTTTAGTTTTTCAGTGGTATCCTTGAAGGAACCCATCTGTTAGGTGTGTCAGACCGTGTACATACTTGCTTTGTTTGGAGAAAAAGAAATCTAGAGGAGAGTGGAGCGAAAGTTACTCCTTCAAATTGTATATCTTCTTGCAGATTGCAGACTTGTTGATATGCGAGGCCATTGTACTTCTGTAAATAAGTACCAACGTTCCAGAAGGGTGTGAAGGTTAGAAAATATTTCCACCCTAACCTTGTACTCTTGACGATGGAAGTAGCCAGCCGATTCGTCCCAAAAGTTGGTATCTCCCCACCAGACTTCACAGAGTAACATTTCGGAAGACCGTAGTATTAATATGCAGCGCTGTTAGAAGTTGAACTTATATAGCACTTCTTTTTTAATTTGCGAAAACGGCTTGTGGCCATACTTGAATTTATGGGATTCGATTGCGTGTTTATAGAAAGAATCAGTCAATAAGTCTTACTTAAAACCGATAAGGTAGAGACATTAATGTGTGTGTTTTGCCGTTAATGTTTTATGCATTTCATTTCACAGACTATCTGGGTATTTCATATGTTACCTGTAAGTTTTGGTTAAAGTACATCATCAGTATTCCATATGCCCCGTAGACTACGTCTTGTGTTTCCAACCTGCAGGTTGCCCCCGTGTTGTATCATGCCTCCACATTTGTAAAGTCATGTATACACTATAAAATTACACAATAATTTAGACGGTTAGGTGTGCCACTTGCTGTTATTTTTCCACGTGCATCCTGCGAACTAGCCCACAGTAACGGGTGTTGCGCACTTTCCCATAAGAAGTTTGGACGTCCGTGGACTACGTAATCCGTAGAATAAGTAATAGAACATGGATAGTCGTCACATTAAATATTTTAATTAAAGGTTCAGCTGCGCTCTGGAACGCCCAGATTTTCCTTGAAATACCTGAATTGCAAGTTGTGACGGTAATGTTTGTTGGTCCCTGTGTGCATACACACATTGCACAGACGCAGACGCGTAGAGGGCTGAACAACTCTCTCGTTTGTTCATCTGCGACAAATTAGAAGTCAAAGCCAACCGGGGGGATTTTGAATTTATAAATAAACGTTAATAGAAAACGTAACTCCATTTTTTTATTTCCACTTACAAGAGCAGCAGTAATTTTTGACGGCGATTGCTGTATAGACGTTGAGGCATATGTTCCATATGTTGTGTGGTATGTGGCGGTAAGTAGACTTAAGCGGAACAGTTACGATTTATTTTGTGAATGAATGTCATTACGAATATATTTTTAAGATACTTGTTTTTAGGGATGAGATACCATGTATTTTGGTACGTAGGTAGCAGCGTTTTGGGGGACCTGTTTGTCTCTACGTCCCACAAAATGGAAGCAGCAGGCAGCTTTGATACGTTGGTGCCTATGTTCGAGACTGCGTAGTCTCGCATCTAAGCCTGATACGAGCAGCCCTGAGATTTAAAAGTCTCAAGTTTGTAATTGTTATGTCCTTAACTAATGGAACGTTGCGTAATTTAAAAATTGCACGGCGACCGAATTCAATAAAATATTCTCGGGCTAGCAGCCGCCATCAGGTTCGAGGACCATCTCTGCTCTCGTCATCAGGGAACAATGTCCATTCCTGTATGTACTTATTGGTCCTATGCGATAAATACGTACACACAAACGGGAGTAAAATAAACTGCCGGGAGTGTTTGGCTACATGACAGTACGCAATGGCCAAGTTTTAAGAAGCGAACAGTGTGGATCTTTTATTGACGGCCCCGTAGAAGCAGAAGAAAGTGATGAATATAAATCTGGCCCAGATACCGAACGCAAATCTGCAGCTGCTCTGTCGTCATGATAACAATAGGCATCTCTCAGTTGTTATTTCCAGAGAATTGTAGGTAAGTGCGTGGATTTGTCGTTAGCTGTTTTTGCCATAATGCACTGGATGCACCCAAATCAATACGTCTTATGCAGTCACGTGCCCAACATTTACGTGTCCTCATAAGCTTCAGTAACCCTAAATGAGAATTTTTGCAATACACCCTTGCTGTACATGTCATTCTGTTTTTTCCCCAACCCCTGCAATTGACGGTACATCAGAGCAAACTCCTCCGATACTTAGCTCGTAGTTCCGATACTGACGTGTATAATTTTTTACTTACGGCATATCGTCCCTGAATACTGACGCTAGGCGATTTTTTATTTTGTAATTATTGCAGTAGAGGTACTCGGTCATCATGAACCAGTTTAAGATTCAGTACACAGTATTTCATACGTCGAGATGCCTTTCATGAAAGCTTTGTAATTGAGTTAAGTACGTTATTACCAATGTTGTGCGTTTGTCTGTGTCTGTTCAGTTGCAACTTGGCGCTGTACATCCCAGGAAGGTTCGAAATGGTCTTTTGAAGCAGGCTGTATTGTTTGACTCACGTGTGGTACCGTGTCTAGCCTAGGGCGTACGGTTAAAGCACTCATGCTTGCTAACGGTCAGGAAAGAGACAGGCTTATGAAACACGTACAATGAAATGTATCCGCAGCATGTCAGTTTTTGCCGGTTTACTGAGTGCGAAGCGCCAGTTTATATTTTTAATTGCTGATCTTACGACTCCGACAGTGTCTAAGTACATAGCATTTTGCAGGATGATGGGTTCGTAGTTGGAGAATTGGATAGGATTTGAAGGGAAGCTGTCACGGTGTAATTGAGGTACATTCCCGGCATTTGTCTGCAGGGGCTAAGGAAGACCACGAGAGACCTCACCCTCACGATAATCGATGCCCTGCCTTCATGTGAAATTGTATTTTTACCCTTGGGAAGGTAATGTTTGGAGGGTATTTGAGAGGACGGGGCCTGCTTTGACGTAAGAGTTACGGCCAAAAAGGTTGTCCCTTTGCACACCGTGAAGGCATGTGGGTGGAGTAAAGGTACATTTGTACTGATTCTTCACCTCAGCACTGGATTGTGAGGTGAGGGGCCAACTTTATGCCCGGGTCGTTTTACGCCGGGAAGAACCCTCGCTGTCCATCGAAGAGGAGGCTGGATGGGCCCCAGAGCCAGTCTGGACGGTTCGGAGAAGAGATATCTCGTGCTTCTATCGGGAATCGAGCCAAGGTCGCCTGCGTGAATGTGAGGGATATAAAGAATCGTGAGGATAGAGAGTAGAACGTAAGGTGAGGTTCAAGGTAACTGTATTGTTGGCCTGAAGTTGGCTGTTACTATACAAGGAAAGATGACGGCGTACCTGAGCGATTAGTGCACAGTGCAGATATTTTTGAAAGCACACACAATTTTAATTGGACAAGCTCGAGTGAGGGAAACGTGGTTGTATGTTGGGGAACAATGTTGCATATAAGTTCGACAATGTAGAACAGGCTCAATTGTGGGCATTCATGATACATGGTGTACCTAGAAAGTTTATACGTATTCAGCTAACCAAGACATTCCTTATACCGCAGCCAAAAGTTTTATCAGACCAATAGCAGAAACTCGCTCTTATGTCGTGTCTAATCCACTTGAGTCCACAGAACGTCTTCAGTAACCTGGCTCTAAGGCCAATTTTGATATATGCTACATGTGCCCACTCGCACTCCAGGTTGAAGTAACTAACGTTTGTTCCCCTGGTAGCTTAGTCGAATCACGGCGGTTTCCCCGTATTGTCTGGTCAGTGCCGAGGTCGTACCTCCATTTTAACTAAGACCACTTCCTGCCTCATAATCATCTTCAGGTCTTATTTTAAGCCCCGTTCGGTTCATTGGGCGGCCCGTGTGGGATTTGTGATGTACAGAGTGGCAGGTGGAATTTTTTTCAGCAAGTACCTTTATTCTGCCCCGTGAGTTGTTACTTGACCTCTCCATTCATCTGCCATAGACCATGTAGCGTCTAGATACCGACAGCTTCATTAAATAAACTACAAAGACCAAATTAAGCTCTTGTGGAAGGTTAAGTAACCAAATATACGTGTTTCCTGTTTCCCCCGCCTGTACTAAGGCTACACCCCAACTGCTTCCGCTTTCTCAACACTTCAGATAGTGTACGAGCTGCAGACGTTTTGCACGAGAGAGGTCTGTCACTTGCAAGTGCACACCCGACCTTGAGGCGTGACGTCATGTAACAATCTCGACTTGTTTTTCCTGTCAGGCAAGTCGGCATGTGTCAGGGACACTGTGACGTCATGACACGTAGGAAAAAAAGAACCAGGATTGTAAACAGTGGAAACGGGGAAAGTGCTGGAATTCTGCAATTGTTTAGACAGACTTATGTGTGGGGTCTTGTCATACTTGTTTCTTTTCGGAATGTGTGCAGACTTCAGCACTGTTCGCTTTACAGGTCAACCATCGAACATGGGCGGTGTAGAAGGCTCAGTGAACGTGCTGCACTTGGCTTAGCCGCGCTGTGATTACCGTCGTAAAATTAAGTCAGCTGGTTCGCTGATAAAGTATTGATACACTGGAAACCTCGGTTAATATTCCCCATCACCCCTAGAGAAATTGTTCTGCCCCCGTGCCCCAAGTATTATCTGTACTGCGAGAAACTTTCTTGCACCGCGGAACTAAGTCACCTAAAAAAACTGTCATTCTGAAACGAAGCTAATGTAACCACACATACAGTATGCAGTGAAGACAATACATTTTTAGATGCAAAAACTACTAGAAGCTCTCGATGCTTGGGTGATTTTAATTTGTGCAGGTGTGTGAAAACGTTTTTTCCTGGCCGATTCACCGCATTATTTTGTAACACTTTTCGGAACTTCGACATAGGACATAGCCGAACAGTTAGTACATGTGTAGAGTTTTGGCTATTGGGTCGTATCAAACGGTCGGTCAGTAGTAGAGGGTGTCGTATATGGTCTTGCAGGACGTCCTAGTGTGTTCCATTGTAAGCAATTGGCCCCTGTTATTCTCCGATCACTAACTGTGCACCGTATTCTCTGAACGAACTTGGGAACAGCATGGGGATATTGTGTGAGCTAGTGTCTATAGTTTGGACTGTTTGCATACTGTGTGAAACATACTTCTTCAGAATAAAACGCAGATTCTGGATCAAACAAGCCAATAAACTTAGTTACCAGAAACCTTTAGTAGTGTTTAACACTTCCTTCGCACTCTGGACTATAAACTGCAGTCATTTCCGAGGTTAGTTTTCGAAAAGTGTTGCGGTGTTGTTAGACTGTAATTGCCCACATTCCTTCGAAGAGTTAAAAGAGGTGGAACAACTTCCGGTCATTCTTCTAATTGAACACCGATATATTAAAGTTTTTTTTCCGATTGCTACATGTCCTTTTCCGGGGGGGGGGGGGGGGGGGGTTTTCTAAGGCAATAATGGGGAGAAAAAGCAAAAACAACCCTATTATGTTTT
>Ga0123352_10018716_pt1 | contig 11041 bp, 4 predicted proteins | sample TergutLab28metaG_FD_89700 | JGI IMG/M metagenome (GOLD analysis project Ga0123352, IMG submission 89700) | Labiotermes labralis P1 segment gut microbial communities from Petit-Saut dam, French Guiana - Lab288 P1 | ecosystem: Host-associated > Arthropoda: Insects > Digestive system > Gut ... | reverse complement strand
TCACTCTATCGTAGCGGTGCAGCGTGCGTTCCGTACTCGCTACCAAATCCCCCCTCCGGACCGAGTACCGGACCGAAAATCCATTCTGTTGTGGGTTGAGAACTTCAGGGAAACGGGAAGTGTATCTGAAAAAAAGTGAGGAAGACCACGGGCCTCTCGAACACCAGAGAACTTCGAGGCTGTCAGACGGTCCGTTTTACAGTCTCCCAGGCGCTCTGCACGCAAACACCACGCAAACAACGGCCACCACTTGCAAGATATTCTTTTTAAGACAATATGATTTAAAACTTCCCATGTTGTAGTTTCAGAATCCAAAAATAAAATTTTTTATCTCGAATAGATTTTTGTTATTCACCTTAAAATTTATGGAGGTTATTTGCCCCAACCTGTGTAATCCCAAACGAGGCACGTTCGTCTGTTCACCAATGTTAGCAAGTGGCCTTGCCCAACCCCAGATCAATTCGAGGCTTCTCTCAAGCAGTAAAGCTAATTTTTCATCAATAACTTGTGCTTAAGGTTTGAAATGAATTACGTTTTAACACAAGTCTGCCGTACATTTTAATCACTTATTCTTCAGGTTAATACAAACACCACTGCACCACTCGAAACCTCTGAATTAATAATATGAACTAAAATTGATACCATATGTAAACAGTGCCTTCTTCTTGGATATGATGTCTTGCAGTGTGGTAGAACTGCACTTCCTCCGTGAGCAGGATACATGTGAAGACAACAGAATCACCTGAAATTCGGTGCACTCTAACAGACTGTACATCTTCGCACCTTCATTGTTACGACCATAAAATTCCCAAGTGCCTCTCCGTTTAATTCATTGCCTGTAACAAATTCTACGCTTCCATTACAAAGTAATTTTGTTGCGTCTTTTGAATATTTGTCACAATATTCGTATATGAGCAATCTTAGAACTGAACTTCATTTTTCCTGCAGTACTACCTTGGCGTTATTTACCTTTTGTACATGTTTGATTTCACGTTGTCTTGTGTAAATTGTTGTTTAGTTGTCTTGTGTGTATTGTTGTAGCTGTCTTGTGTGATTGTTGTCATCTAATGTGTTCGTACTTGTGCGACGTGTGTATTGCTGTTTTTACTTTAGGTGCCGGACTGCTGGCTATAAGTCAATATTCGGAAGCTCCTGCGATCGGCCACCTCGACACAGGTTTTTATTGGTTTCCCTGTGTCTATAAGCAAATGCTGAGATGGTTCCCAAAATTCCAAGTTGCCACTACATGCTTCTCATGTAGCCTTCCCGACTTAAATCTAGTAGTAACCAATTTCAAGTTTTGTTTACATGTAAAATAACCACTGCCACCGGGTGAGAACGCAATTGCAGTTAATAAATATAATAATAATAATTAGGATATCCTTTGTGAAGATAAACGTACAGGTATGCGCCGCATAAGGATGTTTCAGCCAACGACGGACCGCATATACGACGGTGGTCCCATAAGATTTTAATATCATAATACCACTGTGTTACAATTGCTTACAGTATTCAGTACAGTAAGTAGCTGTACAGGTTTGTAGCCTAGGAGCAATAAGCTATGCCATATAGCCTAGGTGTGTAGTAGGCTATACTCTCTAGTTTTGTGTAAGTACACTCTATGACGTTCGCACAACGACGAAATTGTCTAACGATGGATTTCTCAGAAAGCATTCTCGTCGTTAAGCGACGCATATCTGTGTTTATTGGTTAAAACATTTCGTTATTGAAATGGTTGAGAGACAATAAAAGAAACATTCAATTCAAGCTAATATTTTACGTCAGTTGCAATTAATAAATATAGTTATCATGAAATTTTGTCTATGTGGTTCATGTTTTTACCCAACTGACTGCATGGAACAGACCAGTTCTTGTACAGTTAATACTTCCTCAGCTAATCAATAACCATGCAGGAATAGGATGTTCGTAATCGCGTTCACAAGAGCCCTCCACTTGTCCCTACCCTAATCCCGTTCAGTCTTGTTAAGGTCCTTCCATTCTATTTCTTGGAAGTTAAATTTTAATCTGATGTTTATTGGACCGTGCATCATTGTGATAACTGAAGAATAAAAAACCAACTAGATGCAACTTATTATTTTATTGTACTTCTTATAGGTTCAACATATTTCGAGCACAACTATGCCCATCATCAGGAGCTCGCGACTATGATGTTGATTACCACATTAGTCTTTTCGTTCTTGGTTTGCTGTAGGTTGGAGGTTAGGTGAAGGTAGGCTGGAGTAGTGTCCGGGTTGCAGGCTCAAGCTTGAGCATAGTTGTACTCGAAACATGTTGAACCTATAAGAAGTTCAATAAAATAACAAGTGGCATCTAGTTGGTTTTTTATTCTTCAGTTAAATGTTAATAATATTCACCGAATCTTCTCTGTATTTCCATATATTTAAACCTTTGTTCTATGTAGAGTAATATAAGGCAATTAAATGACGTTAATACAGTATTAAAGTATTTCAGTTACTTTTGCTGTCATACCTGTTGGTATCGAAGGAACAACGGTGGATTAAGAAGTTTATTAAAGAAAGCGACCTTGGCTTGTTTTAAATAAAAAATTTCTCTTATGTGAAGAGAGGAGAAACACGAAAACTTGCCAGAATAATCAATGTACGTGTCAATAATGGAAAATTGGTTGTAGCAGATGCACTAACGATTATCTAGGGTGAATGATGATCCCTAGCCAAGCCTGTAGAAGGCGAATGAATGCATGCAATATAACAAAAATCGTTTTATTGAACATAGGCCTTCTGATGCGTGGCTTCGGATTTAAGGCTTTCTTGATGAAAAAAAGAAAATTTTCGAAGTGTCTACCTTCAATATGACACATAAATCCAACAATTGGGTTTAATGTATTGAATTCACTATATACGTCGAAAACCCCCTACATGCTTCGGCTACCTTTCGTGGCCATCTGCAGGGAGGTGTAGTACGAAGCATGTATTATAAGAAACTCCCAACACTGCACCTATTAGTCCTATTCTTATGTTCTAGTATCATTGCATAGTCATGAAATATTTAAAATTGTTTACCTTGATTTTCAACTCAGAAAACTGTACACCTACAGAGTAATTTTTTTGACTCACTGGGAAAATTCAGGTGTGCTACAAATCATCTAAAATCCATTCTGTGTTCGTTGGTGCAAATTCTGGAAGTCCTTGAGTCCTATACCATAAACGGCAGATTTCAGATGTCGCCAGAGATAGAAACCTAAGGGATTTAATTCAAGGGAAAATGAAAAGGATGCTGCTGGCTCACGCAGTTTATATTTTGCTGGAAACACATTTTTAAACAATTTCTTATCTACAAAAAAAAATTTGGTGGTTCGTCATTACGCCTGAATCAAAGACGGGAGAGACACAGGGTGAAGGGAGATAAACCAACAAGATGCAACTAATCCGATGTTTATTATCAAACGTTTATCTCAACCTGTTTCGGGCATCATTATGCCCATCAACAGGATAACGATAACCTTCACACAGTGCACACAGCTTACGACCCAGCTCCACACAACCACAGCCACCACAACCAGTGCAGAACACCATATGCATATATACACGGTCTTGTTCTCCTGATGATGGGCATAATGATGCCCGAAACATGTTGAGATAGAAGTTTAATAATAAACATCGGATTAGTTGCATCTTATTTGTTTATCTCACTTCACCCTACGTTACATGTTGCACGGTCACAAGAACTTAAAATTTGAGAGGTACACAATTTGCAACAGTTCTAAAAGAACGCTGCCCCCCCCCCCACAATAGACGTGTTGGAAGGAAGTAGGGTCCCAGGAGTTTCTCTCTCCTGGTCTGCCTGTCACAAGTAGTGAAAATTTTCTCTAGTGTCTGGAGCGCAAATTTCCATGCCAATTTTTATCTACCCATTTATGTTAATTATGGAAACTGCTTATTCCATCTCTTGAAAATCCCGTTCGATATGCAAACAAAGTTATAGACAGGAATTAAGTACCACAAGGTCACGGTCTGCGAAATCATTCCCAAAATATTCTTCTTCAACATGCAAGATGCCCTAATTTAGGACCCATGCTTCAGAAAGCCTGAGTTCGAATAATAATTTTTCTTGTAATATGGTGTATATTCATGGTCTGTAGGTTTATTCCTGCATTTTTGTTCGTCCTGTACACGTATAGCAGTGTTAATTACATGAGTATCAAGTGTGAATTGCTAATACCAGGAGCCTTATCTCCAGCTCAACCGTACTTTTAAATTGCCCAACATTTCTATCGATTTTTGGCTCAATATTAACCTTTGGGCGCTGGAAATATTTTTTATTTTTATTTTAGCACATCCTGTATATAAAATGTGAATAATACAGGAACTAAATACGTTAGAATTATGAAACAAACTGGATTTTGAAGAGAAAAAAAACGGAGATTATATACCGTTTTTAAAATATTCCGTACCTACATTTGTTGAATAAAGATACGAAATGCAACTTTAGAGGTTAGCGGTGCGGTAAGACCACTATAGTTGATATTAGGCGTCAAAAGGTTAATATGAATTATGAGTAGGTATTACGTTATGTTATCAGTTTGCGCCCGCTAATTTTAGCCTTGACCTGTGAAGCGTGGTGACGCCAATTATTCCTTTTGACACTTAACTTGAAAGTTTCAACTGTAGGGGTTATATATTTCTAACACACATCACATGCACCCTCAACGCCTAGATTATATAGCCTATGCACAAAGAAACAGCAAACATTCCTATAGTTTTGACATTTGGCTGACGGTGCATCTCAATATATAGAGGCATAAAGTAAACTTATCTTAAAACAAAAATTTTGTGCACTAAGTTGGTTAATTACTGAGATAAATTTTTATAATTATCGCTTAAAATGTTGTACTAAAATAATGGTTGGACATTTAATAATAATTTCGTACAGTTTTTGTTTGCTCTTCTAACAAAGAAGTCCTCCTCTTGGTATTTTAGTTCTTCAAGAGAAGTTTAACAAAAATATCATCTCTTTTAATGTCAAACTGTCCGTATATTCACAACTGAGTCTTATTACTGGTCTCAAATGTTTCCGCAATGAATTCTTTCCTTCAGCATTAACATGTATTTTGCAATGCAAAGACATTGTGTTGTTTGCAAGGAAGTAACTCAGTTTAGATATTCTTTAGGTTTCACGTGATTGATGTATCAGTGAAAAATATGGAGAAGGAATTTGGTAACTTCTAATTTTACTGATTTGTGACATCCTCTTTTTGTTCTAACATGTTTGAAACTTTCGTGTTGATGGAATTAGGATTTAATATCTAATAAGTATAGTTGTTTGACCCTGCACAGGGTCTGAAGATATATGGGCGGGGAAGGAACCGTTATAATCATTCGTAATCTTGGCGCTAGCAGGGGCGAGTTTTCAGCTTCGCACCCTAATATTTTGTATGGGATTGTAACTAACACTGAACACGTAATTTGAAATATTGTGGAGATTTTAATTCTTAGAAACTGGTAATCTTATAGAACTGTTTTATTTGGCAGTCAGATGATAAGAGTATTCAAATGCATGAATTTCATTTGTGAAGTACCATACTCGGCATTCAAACAACGTAACCAGTCGTATGTATGAATTTCAGGATTTTCTTTGTTTAATATTATATTTATATGTTTGTAGCTTTGAGAATTTCTGAAAGAAGACAAAGTATGAGTTTTCACGACTTTGGTAATTTATTAAATTATTTATTTATTTGTTTAGCAAGTTTTACAATGTTTCCACATTTTCCTGCGCCCATTTGACAATTATATTATTTTCTTCCTCCAGTTGCCTTGTCACTTCAGTCCTCTTCCATTAATCCTTTTTCTCCAATCAGTCCTCTAATCCCTTCTGTCCAGGTAAATTTAGGTCTACCTCGTTTTCTTCTTCCTGGTGGGCTACATTGCATAACTTCTGGTAATCTCCCCTCTTCCATTCTTTAAACATGTCCACACCATTGAAGTTGTTTGGTTTTAATACGTCTAAAAGAGACCTTATTACATTCATTTTTTGTTTAATAATAATACTCATAATTTTGTCCTTCCTGGAGATTCGAGCCGAGCATCGCCAAAAGTCCATTTCTGTGGAATTTAATTTTGCTACCTTTTTGCTTTTAAACACCATGTTTCTGCTGCATATATAATTGTTCAATATCTCAAAAGGGTAACATTTTTTCTGGAGGATGGTAGTCCGTATGCTAGCCATTATAGTCGCCGGGGGGGGGGGGAGTGTTTTAAATTTGGGGCTACTTTTACGTGACCTTGGCACTATTGCGAGGGTAAGTGTTCGACGCCATGCATCAGCCCCTTTACTTCAGGATACAGAACCCCTTACTTCCATTGAATCAAAGGCAATCTGGATGCTTTAAAAACGAGATGAAACTCTTAGATTTCTGGTAATCAAACGAGGAAATATCTTACGTCCAGGCAGTAGCGTAATCACTGTACGGACTGACTACGCTATTCTAATTCAAATAAACAGTTTTTTCCCTTCTAAATGTTGGTTCAACTAATATTTTTTTCTTGTAATTCTATAATATATGGTAACAGCCGAGTAATGCATCTTTTTGCAGCATAAGAATACTTACGTCTATCGATTACGCATGAAGTCTGCCTGTTTCTTACCCCTTTTTAATTCGAAAAGATGCGATATGCATGACCCGTGCTTTGTGTAACACTGTCAATGTCGCAGACTTTAACGGACACTAACTTACTCGTACACCAAGGGGTAGAGACCATTAATTTGTTACTGATGGAAACTGATTTACTAAGGAATATTTAGGAAAATAGACGGACACACGAAAACAGCAAAATTTTAAAAGGTTCCAAAATATTTAAGAACACGTACAGGGTGGTAAAAAACTGAATCATCTCGTCACATATTCTAGAAGGGAATGGGCTTATGTGATGTTTTAAAAGTGTGCCTAGGGTAAATATATATTTGGTAATTTTATTTCTTTCTTCAAAACTAAGCAACAAGTCTGTGCGGAAAACAAATATTTTCTTTCGTATTATGAATAAATATTCTCTTATGTTTTGATTTGAGGGCCTTATTTTATACCACAATTGACAGATACCTTTTACATTAAACCATATTTTTCGGAATTTTAAACAGCCAGAATAATTAGCTGTGTTTGTCTAATGAATGTGGTTCATTGGAGTCTATTACTGCACCAGAGAAACTAAATATTGGGTATTTCCTTTACAAACAAAGGGGGCACGCGTTAGCGCAGTTGGTTGAGGCACTGTGCTACAAGTCATAAGGTCGTGGGTTCGATTCCCGATGGTGTCACTGGAATTTTTCATTGACGTAATCCTTCCGGTCGCATTATGGTCCCTGGGGTTGACTCAGCCTCTAACAGAAATGACTAGCAGGAATATTTCCTCGGGGGTAAAGGCGGCCGGTGCGTAGGGCTGACAACATTATCACCTCCATGTGCCGAATGTCTTGAAATCTGGGAGCCTCAAAATCCTGGAACCGTCAGGACTTGTCCAGGCCTGTAATGCGATTCCTTCACCTTTACCTTTACAAACAAATTATTGTAACAACAGTTCTTAAAATTTAATTATTTTATATTTTATTTTATTAAAGTATTACATAAAGAGGGATTTCCAGCTCTCGAACCGCCATTTTCAACACATCCGTAATTTAATTTCCATATACAGCATTTTACTTAACTCTCTATACAAATAAAATTCCTGAGAATAATTTTCTTTACACTCAAACTTGAACTGTGTATTCTCTTAGCAATTGCAAATGTTAAGTACGTACGATTGCAGAAATGATTCGCCATGCTTCTACACGCCTTCTTCTTCCAAGCTGTTCTTGCAAGCCATGTCCGACCGCAGCACTGCTAGGACCTTCTTGTCCACCCATCTGCCTGTATGCAAATGAACTTGTTTGCAGTTGATAATACTGGTCAGCTCTCTCCAGCGAACAAAATGGCTAGTAAAAGCAAAAAGACCTTCGTCTTCTCGACAATTCCTTAGCCTTTTCTTTTCCTTTTTTTTTACACTTTTGTTTTCCCCGACTAACCTCCAATTTGCAACAAAGCACTCTATGTGAACGCTGTGTATCTTTAAAACATATACTAAAAATGCTTCTCTGGCCTTACGTTAAGAAACGCTAGCAGAGAATATGTTCAGTAAACGCTCACTTGTGTTAGTTGGAGATCAATCACCGGAAGATTTGTGATTGTTTCCCCAGCAGCCCTGAAATTAATTTATGGGTATGGTCTGGTCAGTATGAAGTTTAGATCTCATACTTAAGGGGTTACGGGAGAAATTCACAAAGTCCATTTTCTTCTTGGAAGATGTATTCATATCTCTGTCGCAATTTGAGTATTATTATAAAATCGAATATTGTAAACACGTGACATTATAGAGGGGTGAGTCACATGAAAACCTTAAATTGCATGTTGCTAGCGGGACCGCCATCTTTATACTACTACTGAACCGTCTTGTTGCATTCCTGCATCGTACTGCCACCTGTCGTGCACCCTTCAAACCACGATTATCATTGTTGTCAACTTACAGACGATTTAGCTGTGTTTCGAATTCTTTGTCTCACTGTTAAGGTGTTCATTTGACTCTCCCTCGTAATACTTAGACACACATTCACACACATGTTCGTTATCATGAGGATGTGACATATCCTTTGTGTTATTTATAGTGTTATTTACAGACCAATTCATAATCTGTCGTCTCACAAGATTCAAAGAAATTGTAGTCACTTTTTATGGACTAGATATCAATACACAGAAAAATGTACCTTCCATGATAAATTGCAAAAATTTTATAGATCTGTAGGAATTTGGATAAAAATTACTTCTCGAAATATTCTTCTAATTCCTGTGTTAGGTAGGAGCCTAGGAAATACTGTTGCCGTTAGTATCACTTGGATTCCTAATTCAGAAATTTCCCGCATCTAAATTCGTAAAAGATTGTATGTATAAACACGATTTCATTCATGCATGCATTTACAGCTGATACAAATGGCAGCTAAACAAGACTATTTCTTATTACGGAGGTGGCTGGTGCAAGCTGTTGTAGTGATAGGAGTAGTGTGGTTGGCAAGAGTAGTGTGGTTGGCATATCAAAGACAATTATTTTTAGTTCCCCATTTTTCTTCCCAATCCAAAAAAAAAAAGTCTAGTACAAGAGCTGATATCCATTATTCTGTTGACTGAATTCCCTGTCATTATTAAAATATGAATGTCGTATTAGACCAGCATAAAACCATTGATGAAACACAACCTCCCTTTCACACGATGTATGTTGCATTATATCTACTCCAATTGCTCGGGGCTGCACAGCTATGTGGGTGGTTTTGTGTTTTGGAGCGCATGGTTTAAAAGAACTGGGGATGGCGATCATAGTGAGAGCGTCTATACAAGGATGAGGTGGCAAGGGGCGGGCTTTGAGTTCTACTTTACGTTTGGGAGTCATACATAACCGATAATGAAAATGAAAGACCGACATAATCTCGCAGTAGTACCAAATGTTCGCTAGCTGTGACATAGAAATTTACATTATGTTTGTGGTATAGGAAGCCGACCACTGAATGCGAATTCTAAAATGCATGACTTTTCAAAGACGAAATAAATATTTTTGGGCTAGAGAATTATGACGTTTTCCATCCTCTGATTCTGATATCCCTAAAATACTGGGATGAATGTTCTTTATAGCCTTTATTTGTTGTGTAGAATTTAAAATAGGTGATGCCGAACACAGGAAATAAATATAGGGATGAATGGGCTGTAATTCAGTGCGTCAAGTTATGGACTGCAGTAATGACTATAAGTTCTATGTACACGTACATTCCGTTTCAAGAGATATTCGCTTTTATTTCTCCACACTAAAAGAAAACAATATACACGATTTGAGTTTATCGATGCACATATATATATATATGTGTGTGTGTGTGTGCATTCTGAATAGCTGACATTTACTCTTTCATGTTAATATAAGGGTTAATAAGCTAATTATTTTTCGCCCAATTAGTGACAGTGGCTCGTACAACTGAACACTGCTTGTAAACTGTCTTTATTCCTGCACTTGGTCCTCACTAAGACAGGTTTTGTAGCGCAGTTTGTGTTTTCGTACGCAGTATGAAGTTGCCTGTAATTATTAACCTCCTCTATAATTAGCAATTTTCTGTTCTGTTCTTATTAGGGCGTATGTTGTTCAGTTTATATTCTGAAATCTGTTAAAGTTTCTTCTTCTCCATATAACAAAATTCAATGCAAACTTTGGAATAAGATTTCTTTGAAATTTTTCTTATTCCCAAAAATTAATTCTCATAGTCTGAAGTCTAGTCCTTGACGTTACTTGACGCGTCTGAGAAGATAATTTGAATTTGAAAGGAATATTGAGCCTTGAGAGGAATTTATTTTGCTGGGAGGCTAAAAACAAACCGAATGAGAAGGAGCTTTATAGCCAGCCGCTTTGATAGCAGGCCTATATTCTTATAAAACCCAAATATTGGAGGATTAATTTCATGGGGTATATGGTACACACTTCAGAAAAAGAATTACATTAAAAATTAATTGGGAAATTCGAAAAAAAAATGGAACATTACTTACTTGTGAAGTGAGAGAAAAAAACCAACAAAATGCAACTGTTAGTTGTTTATTTTTAACAATTTCTCAACATGTTTCGGGCATCATTATGCCCATCTTCAGGAGAACAAGACGTATGTTACTGCATGTGGTGTGCTGCGCTGTAAAAAGCGGGGAAAGTTAGATATTAGCTTTAATGTCTTCTTTGTGTGGTATACCACATCCTTTCCTTTCTTCCATTTTTTCTTCTTCTTCTTCTTCTTCTTCTTCTCTTTTCTCTTCTCTCTTCCTCTCTTCTTTCTTTCTTTCTTCCTTTGAAGAAGAACAAGAAGAAGAAGAGGAGGAGGAGGTGGAGGAGAAGAAGAAGAACCTATCTATCTATCTGTCTGTCTATCTATCTGTCTATCTATCTATCTATCTATCTATCTATCTATCTATCTATCTATCTATCTATCTATCTATCTATCTATCTATCTATCT
>Ga0123352_10018715_pt1 | contig 11042 bp, 8 predicted proteins | sample TergutLab28metaG_FD_89700 | JGI IMG/M metagenome (GOLD analysis project Ga0123352, IMG submission 89700) | Labiotermes labralis P1 segment gut microbial communities from Petit-Saut dam, French Guiana - Lab288 P1 | ecosystem: Host-associated > Arthropoda: Insects > Digestive system > Gut ... | reverse complement strand
TTTGGTGTTTTTTTTTCCCTCTGATAAAATTTGAAATAAAAGTTTATCAACGGGTAGAGAAAGGGCCCCACCCCCCCCCCCCCCCCAAAAAAAATTATTGAAGATGAAAGGCATTTTAACTGGTATGCAATGCATATAGTTCTTCAGGAAGATCTGGGAAAGAGGAAGATCGATGCACAATTATTTTCAGTCTCACAGCAGAGCACAGTGTCACAAACTGTAAAGACTTCACTGTGGCCTGGTGATTATCCACCCACCTATTCACCTGACTTTGTGACCAAAGACTTTCTACTCCCTTAAGTGAAAACCATCCTCAATGGAAGATTTCACGATGTCAGCGACATCAACAGAATACATCTGTAAATTAAATAGTTTTTTTGGGGACATCTTTGATGACCATGTTGTGTACGATGTTCAAACCATGCTACAGTCAAGGAAAATTACTTTGAAAAGAAATAATTTTTTTTTTTAAATTTTATATGCTTCTGTTCTCATGTCTTGAAACTCTGTTGACCACGTAGAATGTGTTCTGTGACCTAGCCAGCCTATTTATTTATTGCAGTTGAGGCCTCATTTCTCCAGTCATGTGGCACCACATCACTGGGAACTACCCAATGACATGTCATAACATCCCAAAAGAACAGACACCTCAATTCCTGACAGCCCAAGTACACACATAAAAAATATATTGTAGTTACATTCACTAACATTTAAAGTGACACACAGGTTGAAATGACAAATCTGCATAAATGTCAAACAACTGGACTAAAATTTACTTAGGTACAAACTAATCAAATTTTGTCCAACTGGATTTAAGTTGGAGATATAAATGAGTAACATATGGGGTACTGTTCACATGTTTACAAACTTGTGAAGAAATTCTGTGTAACTGAAGCATAAAAAATTTAATTTAATTTTTCATAATTGGGATTCAATTACAGTCAATGGTGCATTCACTTCAAGCAAACGACATAATATGTTTCATAATTGTACAATGGTTAACGAAACTTAAAGCATGCTTCTTAAATGAGCCCCTGCCTGCCTGCTCTTGCATGTACATTCAAATGGCAACAAGTCTCTTCTCCTGCAGAAATATGGCTGCCATATGTTTATGACAAAATGAAATGCTAACACCATCTAAGCACTGCCTTCAGAATGTATCAGAGACAAAGTTACTTGACAATGAGTTAATAAAGTAGTCTGAATCTTCATTGCATCATGATCTGAATCACTTGCTATCACATCACTACAATTAATGTTATGTATACCACTATTTCTCACAGCATTCTAACTCTTTGCCATGGCAGACAAACAAACATTTGCAATCTCCTCATTGCCATTAACTAGCTCAGATACTCATTTTGACTGCATGTCAACTTTAATATTTTTATTTTGTACTGTCAAGAGAAATTTGGGCCTATGAATAATATAAAAAATACTGACACTTTACTACATAAAAAAGCACTTTTAACTTCGTACAATACAATTATAATAAACATGACTCATGAAACTTATAATGTGTGAAAGACAAAGGAATACAGGCTGTATCATTTCTATTTGATTCCAGAAGCAGTACATACAGTAACACACAAAACCAAAATACACATATACATGTACACACAACCATTTTAAAAAATTATGCACAAAAAGCAAAACAGAACAGAGAAAGCTGGATGAAAACCATCATGTAAAAGACTGAATTTTTTAATTAGCCCATTCAATACACAAGTGAGGTGCCAGTGGATAGGTCTGGTGGATCCCAGTCATTCAGCCTATAACCAATGAGGTATCTTCATTGCTATTCTAGGTACAGAGTGATTATAGAAGATCTTTTACACATGTCTATACTAATGCAAGTAATAGGATGAAAGGAATATTGAGTTCTTATTGTAACTTGAATATTCTGAAAATAAGAAATGCCAGTCACAATCAACACACCAAAATAACCAATCAGTTTTAATCCACACATTCTGTAATACGTGACTGCCAACATATTCACAAACTGAAATTCAGTTCATGAACCCAGGGATCAAATCTGCAGGTCTACATCTGATACACATTCGTTCCAGTATGCAATTTCTTAAAGCTGAAATACATAGCTCTTCACATACAAAAGCCTCCTTATAAATCTCCCAAATGGTCAGTTGATAAAATCACAACACCTGACTAGTCATCTTGTACACTTCTACAGGCTACACATGAATGCTTGCTGGATGAAATTTGTATTCTGACTGTTACTACCATGACCCCCTGCCTTTACTCAGACAGCATTCCATATAACTGACTGCAATGAGAATGAGATGCTAGGTGAGTCCAATTACAACTGTACCTGAATTATCACTTCTGGAACCATCACTGAACACACGTAACTTTCTGCACCTGTGTTACTGTTTTCCTGCTAAGACTACAACAGCACAAACAAAAAACTTCTAATGTTGTCCTTTATGAGCAAAAACTAACACTGATACATGCAACTGTGACTTGTTTTTCACAGGCTCACTCATAATCACTAACTCCATGGGGCAAAGAATTTTTCCTGAAAATGGCAGCAGGCAAGCAAATAGTAAAGACATTCCCCAACATTTTGTGGAACATGTTCACAACAGCTCAGCACTGGTCTTTATCCAGAGCCAGACTAAAAAAGTCCACATTTTCACACCAGATTTATTTATGACCCACTTCGATAGCATCCTGCCATCTATGCCAGTGATCTCTTTCCTTCAGGTTTTCCAGATAAAATTTTGTATGCATTTCTCATGTCTACCATGCAAGCTACATACACCAGCCATCATATTAAACTAATAACATTTTGACACAAATATCATTATTTAATTACCCTCAGCTTCCTGTCACCTCCCTCTCTTACTTGCAAACATTCTCTTCATCAACCTCTTCTCCAATACCCTCAGCCTGTTTTTATCTTATGGTGAATGATTAAGATTCACATATACAGAAAAGAAAAGAACACAACAAAACAGAAGGGAATTTGTATAGAAGTGTTTAAAAAAGCAACAAATGCACTTGGACATATGAATATAGTTTTATTACACAGTAATCACCAACATGTTCTGGCAACTCATGTAGCCATCCTCAGTGTGATGAAACAAGAATACAAATACAATTATAATGTGTCAAAATCACTAGGCGTTTAAAAAAGATACAATTTGTACTCGTACTCTTTTTCTCTAGGATGGCAAGATGAGTGGTCAAAACATTCTGGTGATTATTATGCAATAAAATTTTCACACATCTATGTGCATTTGTTGGTCTTTTTAAAAAACAATACACATCTGATTAATGGATGTAGCATGAAACATATAGAACGGAATGAAAAAAGAAAACTGAAAACATTGTACATCTGTTCATAGTCATGTTGTATGAAAATCTTGTACAGACCAAAAATGCTGCAACATGTTAACTAACTGCAAGGAGCAGAGTCCTTCTTAAGAAGCTTTTAGCTCCTCACTAGCCTATAAATTCCCTGCATATTATAGAACCCAAATGTTCATTACCACAATCACAACAGCCTGCCACTGTACCTATGTTCAGGCAAATTAACCCAGTCCATGTAAAGTATGTGTCACAAATCACAGAGTAACAGGCGCACTACTTACAAGCATTCAGTATATATATATATATATATATATATATACTACATGGCAGAAGGGGTGACCTACAACATAATCTTTCAACGCCCGTTTCAATACTTTTAATGATGGATCAACATTTTAATGTTAAATTGAATAGCACAGTATGATTTGGTTCCTGCATAGTACACACCTTTCTCATAATTATTGAGGTTAGCATTTGTCACATGGAGATCAGGTTTAAGTGTTGTATTTACACTGTGTATTTCTGAACTTGTCTGAAAATTTTCCACAATGCCTACAACGAAAGACAGTAACAAGTAATGGTATTCATTGGCAAGGGAGCATATATTAAATTTCTAACACAATTCCCTATAAGAAACTCTTTTTCTTTATACCCACTATTAATCTAACAATTTTCTTTTGGATGGTGGATGCTCTTTCACCCTATGTTAAATTTTCCAAAAATATAACTATGTAACACGAAGGAATGGAAATAACAAATGTAAATTAAGTACCTGTTGTCAACAGCAGTGTGAATTCCCTCATGGCAAAGCAGGTTGAAATAAATTTAATGATAATACATGCGGTGTGTTTTTACAGCTTATGTTCCTAATCAATTTGGAGGCCAAGAAATTTAGCAATAGCTGCTTCAAATATTTTATCACTGAAATTAAACATGTTTCATTCTTAGAATCATATTTCATGGAGTTTTTTTTTGTCAAAATTTAATACAAGTTTACTTGCTATACACCACTTGTTCGACTTGACAAATGGACCATTAATGCAGTTTTGAAAGTGGTAATTTTGGGGTCAATATAATTATACTACTATCATCAGCAGACAGCACAGTTTAAACTGCAAACTGACAGGGGGAGACTGTACATGAAGATGAGAAAAAGTAGACAACCAAATATGGTACCCTGCTACAATTCATGTTTTACCAACGTCCTAAATTCTGTAGGTGTCACAGCTTGAATCTGGTTACGCATTATCTACTTTTTGTTTTGCATCATCAAGGTATGACTCAGGGTAGCCAGAAGAATGTAGATGGTATATGGACTACCTACAATCTGGACAATAATGGGTGAAAATCCCAGCTGGAGGAACAGATTTTCCCTTCTACAAAAACAGTCTGACTGGCTCTAGGGACTATCTACCCTCCTATTCAATGGGTACCGTGGTTCTTTCCCAGGGATAAAGCAGCTGGGACATGAAGTTGATCACTCACCTAAATCTAGAACTAAGGCTAAGAATGGGAGGTGCTATACCTTTACTCCCCCAATATGCCTTCATAGTGTGAGCATTACTTTTAAGGTATGACTCAAACCACTCTTCTGCTTTGCCTTGAAATCCATAAAAAATTAATTTTGGTAGTAATATTCCATCATCCACACAATCAAGAGGCTTACTAAGGTCACATTATAACCCACTGACATTGGTTGGTATTATGGGTACATAGCTCACCCATGAAACTGAACAGTGCTGTACCCATTGATAGACCTTTCCTAAATTTAAACGTTCTTCTGTGAGGCTAATGTTGGAGTGTACAAAATCAAATACCCTTCTGTACACACTATGCATACTAAATGATGTATACGATTGTATTTATTTGACAGATTTCAATCCACATGTTTTGAGACGGGGACATCAAGACACAAGATACTGCACTGATTGGGTAGGAGTCAATCCTCAAACTAAAACTGGTTGTAATTTCTTTGTGAATATACAGTTATATTACTGCAAACTCCACAGTTTCAAAGGATTTATTATATAACCTTGTTCTGCAATCCAGGGACAATGCATGAACGCATGTTTAGTTTATTCATCTTGGACCTTCCAAATATTTTTGAATTTGAAGAGCAAAAGCACCTAAAGCAGCTCCTTGTTACAGAAATGCGAAATGAATCAGACAAATACTTACATTACAATAATACTGTGCAAAATGCCACACTGTCAGAGCTTAATATGCCACCTGAATGCAATCCCCATTAGCTACTACTCCAAAGAAAATGTCCTGGAATATCAGTAACCATTAAACTTCAATCTGACATGCCTTAAAAATGTTAAACAAGTGATAATAAAAGTAAAAACCAGGTTTTCCTAAGTATTTACCAGTTTGCTTGGTGGGACGGGTAGCTGCACCTGTAGATGGTACAGAATGTGTACGTTTTGCAATCTGACCAACCCCACGAGGTGATGAACCCCCACTTCCCATTTGTTCCCCCCCTCGAGCTGCCAGGGCATCATAGCGTGCACCAGTACAGTTGGCATCAAAGAACTTTTTGAACCATTGTAGAAACTCAAAGTTATCTTGAAACCGCCCTTTTACTAGTTTATCTACTGGAACAATCTGAAAAAACCAATGTATGTGCAAAATAAAAATATAATAGAACAGTGCATGTATAAACCAAATATAACTGCAAAAAGAAAAAAAACTGCTGTACTATGGCATCTGGTCCTGAAAAATGCAGACATGCAAAAATGGTGCAAACAAAAATACGCAGCTTTCACAATACCAGAACAGAAACCATGGAAAAAAGATATCTGATACAGTACACGATGGCTCATTGTAAAGGCTACAGACATTACCAATACATCAGCTTGCAGTATGTCAACTGCCATATGTATAGTAAGGTACACAAAAAGGAAATGCATTCTACTGCATGCATATGCCCATATACTTGAAAAAATCTGTCCATAAAAACTTTGTACTCACCATAACTTTACACGTACCATCTAAAGATTATCATATATATTTCATAACAATGAAACACACACGGAGACAGTAATATAAATTATTCTGTGATTTCCATAACAACATTCATGGTTTGTATTTCTCAAGTCTACAAATAATATGGTTAATACCCATAAAATATTGCTTCAAGTTTCTTGAGAAAACAAACTTTGGGCATGACTCATCAAGTCTACTTTTCTATTGCTAATGTCCAGCTGTACAAACAAATGCTAAACGCAGAGTTCATGTAGCTGACATTGTTCCAATCTCCACAAAAAAGAATGGCCTGAACAAAAGCTGCAATTTTTAATATTTATTACAGTACACAGGATTCAACATAGTGACCCTAGTGTCACCCCTGCCACACAAATACGTGGGCCTCACACTTTACTGATGGGGAATTCAGAAGCATGACCTCATATCCACCACAAAATTTAGTGGAACCCCACAAACTGATTCCAAGTTGCAGCAGGTGTACATACACAAACACATAAAATGGTCATCTCATAATCCTGCTTTCTATACTAAATAATGGTAAGGTCAAAAACATCACATTTACAAGGAGTACGAAAGGCATTGCCCTCTGATTAGTATTTGTTCAGTGCTCACAGTCCTCAAAGATTTCACTCAATTTTGTCATTGTGCTGCTGTACTGTGTTTCAGGTAGTATGCAAAACTCTTCTTAGTTACACGATGGTCCGAAATACTCTTCAAAACGCTCCAAGAGTTTATACTGAATAATACCAATTTTTACTGACCAATTGGCCACAATTATGCAATCTTCCTCCACCTTTGCTGCAGTGCACTTCCTTTCTGTGTAAACTACAAGTGGCAGCTAAGAGATTACACGCATTAGTACTAGTAAGACTGTTGTTAACCTTTTCAATGCACTGTTGCATTATGTGCTAGAGTAACCAGTCAATATCTCCATGAGGAAGAACTTCCTTATGCAAAGCAACATCAAACAATATCAATGCAGTATTTGTTGAACATACTGAATTATAAAAGGCAAATACTGAATGTACTGATGTACAAGAACAAGTATGTCCTAAAAATCTGCGATCAGGCCAACATAACAAAGGGAATGATCCCCAGGGATGCTCCAAGTATCTCACAGCAGTGTGAGTGAAGATACAAGTTTTCTGGAATGTTACATTATGTTCGATGGTAAAGAGTTACCAACATTCTGAAGGACTGCAACAGTGCTATTCCCCCTTGCAACATCAGTAACTATTTACCCATTCACATGACTTATCATCATGGAAGGCTTTTATTATCAATTTATTATGGCTGTTGATAAGATAGATGTGACAACACAAATGTCATATTCTTTGATGACAAATGAAGTTAGCTGTCCCAAAACACAGAGAACAGCACACCACAGGAACATTTTGCTTCTGAAGTACGTGCACAAGGAGCCAGAGTCACAACTCATGTCCAGAAACACTTAGACAAGAACTTGAAATTATACGCATCATTCAGCCACATCCCACACAGCTAGAATTTGTATTGTAGAGGTGCAAAACTTGTTTCCCAGATGTTCTAATTCTTGATTCAGAGACATTAAGTGCCCTGCCTGTCTCCAGTTTGATTGCCCCAACTGTCTGTTTGTAGGGCAAGCTCAGAAGCCACTTATGACACGCACTCTGTCATTACCCAGAATCTGAACATGAGAACCCAGGAAGGCAGCTGCTATGTTATAATTCAATGCCAGGGAGAATACAGCTGTGTAATGTCTCATGCACAGCACTGCATGTTGATTGGTCACTTTAAGGGCACTGTTTATAAAAAATTTGAGTATGCACATATTTCCAAAATTTGAGTGTCTCATATAAATAAAAATGAGTTTTTTTTTGAGCCATTAGAAACAAAATGGGTCCACATTTTCTGCCATAAGTGTGTAAGAATGGTACTAAATACTTTGAATTGACATTTCCTTGTACCTATGGATGGCTGGCCAAGGTGCTAAAAATGTAAGTGTAGCTGACTTGCAGTTATCAATTAAAATACATGGAAAATTTAACAATGTTCTCAAGGAAGTTCTGGTGGTTTTGATAAAACCACATGCAGAATCACAAGGAAAATGGACATACAAGGAAATTAAAATCCAAGTTTCACTGTAAAGAAAGAGTGTCATTAGACAAGATTTGAGAGCACTGAAATGTACACCAAAATTGATCAAATTAAGATATGCTGGTATGACCACAGATTCATTCTAGGGCATCAGAAATGAAGATCATGAATAAATGAACAATGACGAGATCAACAACAAAGTGGACAGACCATGAAACAGCGTAGCAGGTGTGCTTATGAGAGGCAAGAAAACCAGAAGATTCTCTAAGGTAATTCATTCCAACGGAAATGTGGATAATTATGATGATGATGATGATGATGAAGGTGGTGGTGGTGATGGTGGCAGCAGCAGCAACAATGATGGTGCTTATGGTTATAATGGATACAGCTACTATTTGCTTTGTGATCTCAGTCTGTCAAAAAGTTCTTCCAGCATGACAGAATTTGACTGTTTACACATGTCACACAAGTAAGGTAATGACTATGCAAGGACATTCACATGGATGACCAGGTGGGATGATGTTACCAGGCTGCCTCATGACAGCAGGACGTGATGGGGGTTGGGGCTTTGTTGTGAGCCGATTTGAAGCAGAAACCACCACTGGAAGCTGATGAAGACTCCCACTTCTGCTACCACTGCCCAATGGCTGGCACCCACGAGCTTCATAGCCATCATAATCTCTACCATCATAATTGGCATCAAAAAACTTCTTGAACCACTGAAGGAATTCAAAATTGTCCTGAAACCGGCCTTTAATCAATTTATCTACGGGGATAACCTGCAATGGAGAATTTTAACATTACTGTAAATGTCACATATTTTAAAAAATGAGACCCCACTTTCTGATGGTAATGATTTTACGATTTCTAAAATTTCAGCAAATACAGTTCACTGTTTTATCTACCAGGTTTCTGTACATACTGGGCTCTTAGCCATCAACATCCTCTTTCAACAATATGGAAGAGCATAAATATTATCATTAAGGTCACAACTTTTGATAGCAAGGTCATTTGAGGGGAGTTAATGATGAATTACTAGCAGACAGTGGCTAAAAATCTAGACAGAAATATGTGTGATGATAGCAGTAGTAAACCAGCAACTTAGTAGAGACATGGGAACTGTACAAACACTGAAGAAGGAGTAAAACATTTGCCAGAAACCCATGGACTAAACAGCGCCAATAAACAATACATGTGTTTCAGTAAGAGGAATAACAGCTGATGATGTATGTAGTACTGCACGTTCCTTGAGCATTTCATTACACTCACGACTTTAAATTCTTCATCTCTGAAGATCAGTTTCGGAGCTATTATTTACCTTTCAACACTACTACCTTACAAAGAGAAAATAAGCAACAGGACTGATGAACTGCAAATATATATATATATATATTAATAAAAAATATATAAGTAACATTAATAACGAATTCAGACATAGCCTTCAACATAACATCAAATCTTTAGTAGCTTCCAAAGACCTTCCTTACAACCAGTTGTAGGTACAGTCAACATAAACAGTATATACATGCACTAAGGACTACAAAACCTACAATTACACTGTAGTCTTTGAATTCTCTGTTTCATTTTTTTGTTGACCTCACATTTTCCATATCATAACAGTCATTTTTTAAGAACAGCAGCAATAATATCTGAAAACTGCTGCAGACTTATATCAGCCTTTCTTGTGGAGCAAACTTTGACAGTCTCTGGTTAACAAGTGCATTAAATTTTGTTCAATGGATACTGTACTGATAAGGCATGAAATAATCCTTAAATTAGGCATAATGTACAAGGTTATACCTTTCACTCATGACGTACCTGGGTTTCTTCTCCACTTGCTTACAACACATGAACTAAATCGGAAGCCCTTACTAGCACACATTCATCACAATATGCATAACCCTAAACATGGTAACATACACATAAAAATGTGTCAAAACTGCCTCCAGTGATCAGCAATCGATGACGGAGAATGTTCCAGAAAACAAACAGAACAATACACAGTTTAACATACGTGATGAACAACAGGGTAACACTTACCTTATCCACACACATTTTCTTGAATGCTGCCTGGAGGATCTTGAAGTTCTGAATATACTCATGCTCCAGGTTAGTTTTGAACTTAATCCTCTTCATGACAACACTACCTGTAACAGAAATGTGAAACTATCATCATGTAAAATGTGCAGCAACATTCATCACCTTTGTTCCCCCTTTCCCTTTCTTCCTGTTTGAGATAATCTTTTGCTTGTCATAATGTCCAATATTCCAGCTGCAAGCAGACCCACCACATACTGACACCTGTAAAGAAACAACTTGAGATTTTCACATCAGTTACAAAAATCCTTTACCTGTTAAGCTGAGCTACAGAAGTATTCTTTATCCCGCAGTGTTTGAGAATCAAAGGATCACTACTTCACCACATGGGATAGGTACACATCCATGCAATGCATGGACATTGCATGAGAAGCAACTGCAAATTATTGAAGCATAACCAGTAATTGTGTGCTTAAATGCAGTAACAACCTAACAAAACACTGTAAGGGAGTGGGGGGGGGGGGGAAACAAAATGTGGGCAAAAAAAATTTTTTTACCCAAAAAAAAAACCTAAACAAGGTAAATTCCTTTTAACCCGCAAAAAACAA
>Ga0123352_10018713_pt1 | contig 11042 bp, 4 predicted proteins | sample TergutLab28metaG_FD_89700 | JGI IMG/M metagenome (GOLD analysis project Ga0123352, IMG submission 89700) | Labiotermes labralis P1 segment gut microbial communities from Petit-Saut dam, French Guiana - Lab288 P1 | ecosystem: Host-associated > Arthropoda: Insects > Digestive system > Gut ... | reverse complement strand
TAGTTGAAGAATAAAAGACCAACTTGATGTCACTTGCTATTTTATTTCACTTCTTATGTGCTCAACATGTTTCGGACATTAATATATCCATCATCAGGAGCCTGCGACTATTCTGTTGAATTACCACAGCGGTCGTATTGTTCTTGGTTCGATGTGTGTTGGAGATTCGGTGTGGTTGGGTTGGAGTGGTATCCGTGTTGCAGGCTGAAGCCATAGAACCATGAACAATACAACCAATGTGGTAATACAACAGAATAGTCGCAAGCTCCTGATGTGATAGATATATTAATGTCCGAAACATGTTGAGCACATAAGAAGTGAAATAAAATAGCAAGTGACTTCAAGTTGGTCTTTTATTCTTCAGCTATCACAATGATGCACGGTCCAATAAACATACATAAAAAATAATTTGTAATCCACTTTGTAAAGATGATAAAAAAGGCGAAAGCCTAGCCTAGACTTTGAATTTTATTTTTATAAATGTTTCCCATTATCATCAGTAGATAAATACCCAGGTGTGCCAATTGATGCAGGAATCCCGTAACATTTTCTGCAAATCTCCATAAATAACTTCACATGTTACTACTTAGTATGTACACGTACAAACACATAAACCTGTACTTGTTACGGTAAAATAAGTTTATTAGTAAAATTCATGAATAAAAGTCAATTAATATATTGATTCCATTTCTAAAATAGAACAAATCAAATACAATGCAATTAGAGAGGAATCCTTAGTGTATATATGTATTATCCCATCCTTCGGGGCTGCGAATTATCAGTCAGCTTCAAGTATTACAGTGCAAAGTGTATAAGGACTATTATTGTTTGTATCAATAAAATACTTGCTCATATTAAAACGCAAAATTTTTAAAATGGTCAATAATTCATTAAACTATTTGTTATCTCTGTTCTTTAGGATTAAATTCCACATACTATTCCTTTTAATAACTCTGCAGTATAGTGGCTTAGTTTTAGTTAACTCGTATAAAATGATTTTTAGCGACTATGACAGTACGCAGTATAAACTCTTTATATATTCCCCACTGTAATACTTCGAGAATATTGGTATTGGTTTTAAAGGGTTAAACATCTAGGAAAATAAACATTGAAATTTGGTTTTCTCCTTAAATGAGGCGTGTTTTTTTAATTAATTTTGTGTTACTGAATATAGAAAGACACTGATAAGCAAAGCTCAAATTTGTCACTTGCAGTAAATTTCTAATGACCTACTCCAAGCAGGTTATGGAACAAAAAAGTCTTTGTTCTGCATTAAAGATACACGAGGATGCGATTGAAATACAGACGGGGTTATCGGTTATCGTGTGGAAAATTAAAGGTAAACTTTACCTCATGACATGCCCGAATATTCTGTATTTCCGAGTAATCTACTTAACATTAACACTGTCTATCGGAACAAAGGAAGAGCCACGTCTAAATCGACAAGGAATTATATAATTGACATCATTTTGAACCAAACATGAAACAACTTATGAATTCAGAGCTGTTAAGAGATAAGCGTGACTCAGCATTTACAGATACAACGTCAGTAAATTGCGTGCCGGTTCTAAAATCCGTGAAAAAGGTAAAGAAGCAAAGCAATCCTTGTACAGGCCTGTTACAGGCCCAGAGGTTGCAGGAGGTTCAGGCTCCAGTATTTCGAGACCATCGGCACTTGAAGGTGGTAAGTTTCCCAGCCATAGGTACCGGCCGTCTTTAACATCCAGGAAATATTCCTGGTATTTATTTCTAGTAGAGACTGAGTGGACCCCAAGTGAGGCCGGAAGGTTTATTTCAATATAAAATCCCAATGACACCAACAGGAATCGAACCCCCGACCTTTTGGTTTGTAGCGCAGTGCTTCAACCAACTTCGACACAGCGTGCCTCCCGAATCCATGGCAAAATATAACAATAATTTCGTGGTTTCATGCTCGAAGATCCACCATAATTCTTGTTCCTTTCCAAAAGTAACAATTCTTTGTTCGTAGTTTAACAAACGCGGACATGTGTCGGACATGTGTTGGACATGTGTCGGACACGACAAGTTGGACACCCGCTGCACAACAGTCTGACATTTGTAACAGTACGATTTGCGAAGTTCTAAATAATACCTATTTCAACCAACAACCAGTCACACCTCAAGATACTGAAGCATTTAAAACACCATAAACATTCGTTTTATCGTGTCGCAACCACCTCATGTCCGTCTGTTGTTCTGAAGTGTGAACAAAAAAAAAAGAAACCTCGCGTGAGCCGTGCTTATCAAAAATTCATCGGCTCAAAGCCGGGATAATTATCGTTATACACTTTGCCTTTGTTTAAAATCACTCCGTGGCGCTTACGAGCGAAACACAGCATGAAAATAAGACATTAAAAGGGTGCCGTTAATTTTATGAAGTTCCTATTGGATTCGTTACTACAGTGTTATGATTGGCAAGACAAGTGTCACACTCTTCTCTTAAGTAGATATTGAAAACTGTTGTCAAGTGCATGCCATATATACATGCCTCTTGTTATTTTTGTATGGTGCTCAAGGTCAATGTGACATAATAGCTCTCTCTTTCCGGGTTTATGAATACTCTTTCTTACATACTTGTTAGGGCACCCTGGATGGAGGATCCGACCACCATAGTGCGTTTACGACACGAAAAAAAAAAATCAGCCATGCTTTCTCGACTCGGGCGAGAATTCTCTCTAATGTCATAGAGGTAAAAAACAATTTCGCAACGTAAAATGTGCTGCCATAGTGTGAGGCTTAACTTCCTAACGTAATTTGCGGGAAGGTGGCCACATTCAGGAGAGATTGATTTTTCATCCTGAAATGACAGAAAGGTCAGAAGGTAAGATGGTTGTCGCTTACAGAAATCATCTGACTGTAGAACCAAAAAACGGCAATTGACAGATTCATACTGGGTAATAAAGACGCAAGAGTTTTCCTAGACGCAAGCAGTTGGACATATTCGCATTATCATTGGCGTTGTGAGAAAGATGGCTAAGAAGCTCTAGTGACATTTCAAATCAGAAGTTGATATAAGGCATCACGATGTGCTCCGAATGTACTAAAATTAATTATTATACGTCAGCACAACTATTTTTTATGATACGAGGTTACATGTTTCGACCTTTTAAACGGTCATCTTCAGGCCTTCTAATTGACCTGCTTGATTTTATGTATTTTATCGACGTAAACATATCGGGATCCCAACATGTACACAGCATCTGTTGACTCAATCGCTTAGGTATGAAGATGACCATTTAAAAGGTCGAAACATGTAGCCTTGTCTAATAAAAATGGTTCTGCTGGCGGCGTAAATTATTGTTTTAGTAAAAATCAGAATTGTTTTAAATAATGTAACTGATCTTTTGTCACAAAAACAAATTTATTACAGATCGATGTAAGGAAGCAACATTTCAAATGGAAATATTGTTGTATTTTTTTAAAATAAACACAGTTCTGAGAGGAAATGAAGTTGAAGTGAATGAAAGCCAGAAAACTAAAACAGATTAAATTTGCAGTGATTTATTTTTGGACTTTGTCCTTCGTTTAACTTGCAATGTAGTGTTACGCTTTGAAAGCTATCTGTGTTTCCATCTTCAGGTAAAGAAAAGCACCTAATCCGGAGACCGCTTAGAAAGAGCTATTCTCAGTCACTGTAAGCCATAGTTCAGTAAACTTCTAAAGATATTTTTACACAGAAGTCGCATGCTTTCTTGTTTAACGGTAGCCGTCAGTGTAACGGAAATTTCATGGGCATACATTCTGCGGGACGCACGTGCCCATAGTCCTGCACTTTGTGTATGTAGCAGTTAAAACAGAATCAACTTCGGTCAGAACTGAAGAATAAAAAACCAACTAGGTGCCACTTGATATTTTATTGTACTTATTATAGGCTCAACACGTTTCGGGCACTACTATGCCCATCAGCAGGAGCTCGCGACTATGATGTTGATTACCACATTGGTCGTGTCGTTCTTGGCTTGCTGAATGTTGGAGGTTAGGTCCAGTCTATAATAAGCCTATAATAAATAAAATAAGATAATAAATAGCATGTAGTTGGTTTTTTATTCTTCAGTTATCTCAATGATGCACGGTCCAATAAATATTAGATCGGTAAGAATTCTTTGGAGATTTCTTTTTGCTCAGCAGAACAAGTTGTACTTTTCTTATCTTTCCTCTAAATTGTTAAGTATAGCTGCAAGGGTTTGTCTAAGTAATATGGCAAGGTTTTATGCAGTACTGCTTTCTTACTGGTGTCGCATTCTTCTGAGTTAATACCTGGTACAGACGAAAATCTCGATACTTTCTCCCTGACAGATCTGTGGAAGTTGGCATCTCAATCTCTGCACAGTGTTGATAAATTCAGCTTCCTCATTCGGTGTTGAAAAGCGGCTTAATTTCGGGATTTTCCAGTTTTAAGTTTGTGAGCTTTCAAGTCAGCAATTAAGAGATTGCTTCTCAATAGAACCACTAACCAAGCGTGACCAGCCATTTCCTTTCCTTAACCAAATATTTTGGAACATTATCTTTTTCACAATAGTGAAAGCATACATTCTGAATACCTTAATAATTAGGGTTTGCGAATTTCGAGCTAGATTCCAAATTCTCTTCAGCAACTGTTTTTTCTCTAGTGTCTTAAGTACATTTTTCTTAAAATCAAATTCACGTGGCTTGGTTTGAGCCAAATATCCTATTAAATGTCTTCATGGACATTTTAAATGGATGATAGCGGTGTTCCATGACATCTCACTTGTTTTCATGGCCCTCACTCTTTTCTACAGGTCTTCCATCTAAGAGTTACAATAAAAATTTTCTTTCTCTTTCCTGATACTACTAAAGTATGGCTTTTTTAAATGTTTATGGTTCCGTGCATCGCTGATACATATTAATAACTGTCCAACGAGATGCAACACAAAGCAGTCTATTTATTATTCTGAATGTTCATTCTACATGTTTCGGGTGTCAACCACACCCATCATCAGGAGTACACAAAACTGTAACTACAGCTTCCGGTACTGGTCATATTTTTTGTGCAGCTACCTCCCTCTAACGTGGCCAACTTGGCCACGTTGGAGGGAGGTGTACTCCTGATGATGGGAGTGGTTGACACCCGAAACATTTAGAGTGAACTTGCAGAATAATAAATAGACTGCTTTGTGTTGCATCTCGTTGGACAATTATAAATATATGTCGTTTCTTTCATAGTCGCCACTACTTGCGAGAATGATAGTCACAAACGCACTGAAGTTATATGGCCAAAGCATGGACATTTAGTCTTCACGAGGTGCTGTTCTTTGTCAGTAGACATTAAACTGACAAATCGTAATTCACAATCGCTCGTACAGAGCAGAAAGTAGAGCGCTTCCCTTTCAGTTGCTTGCAAGCAATTGAAGGAACTGCATATGAAGCACTGAAGACACGAGAATAACCTGAAACGTGACAAGCCGGAAGTGCATAAGGCACTTTCACAGGTAGGCGCTTCCCTTCTGAAGTCAACGTCTATTGCTAGGACACGTAGTAAGCACACACTGTGTACACTTCCTGGGGTGCAATGTGTGCCAAGGGTCTAATAGTATCACATCAACTTATAAATCTTCTTGGACGTATTAGCGTTTAAGTTTGCGTATTTTATTATTTTTCAAAATTCATTGCAATTCAAAGAGATCGAAGTGTATTAAACTTAAAGATGAGGCGCATATTAACGGTAACAAGAAGGCAGCCTGCCAAATATACTTAGTCACAACGGTCAGAAATAACTCCTCAGTAAAATTACTAATATTCCTTGAGATTAAAATATTTGTATTATTTGCTCTACATATTTTAATACCTTTTAATTTTATCCGTCTTTCTACGTTTAGTTCTTTCAAGTCGCCATTCTCTTTCAGGTCTCGCCATCAAAATCCTGCCAATAATTTGTTACAACCCAAACATACCACATGCACTGTCCGTAGCATGCTCCTATTTTTTATCATCTGAGTTACACTGGGCGAGGAGTACACAGCCTGAATATCGTCAAGAAGCATTTTTTCTGCCTTCCTGTTTGTTGCTCCTTCTCAGGCCAAACGTCTCCCTCAGCCACCACCATATTCTAGATTGCCCTTATCCATTTTTGTTGATTACTATGAGAAAACAATTTTCACACTCAAAAAAACGCTGTACATCAAAGATACTTAATTGTAATTTTCCTTCAGAACAATTACTATCATAGTGAACCGGGTGGTTTAGTCGGTATAGCGACTGACTACGGGCTGGACGGTCCGGGATCGAATCCCGGTTGCGACGAGATTTTCCGTCCGTCCAGACCGGCCCTGGAGCCCAACCAGCCTCCTGTAAAATGGGTACCGGGTCTTTCCCAGGGGTAAAGTGCGGCCGGGGCGTGCTGCTGACCACTCACACCCTTCTAGTACCGCGGTTATGGAAGAGTAGAGCTATACCTCTACCCACCCTCTGGGCCACACCGGGCTTGTAACGGGATCACTTTACCTTTTTTTTTACAATGACTATCATTAAGCGGCCAATATTTTATTTCTATTTAGCCGTCGAAATAAACAGATACAAGTGAAGATTCCTCTGTGTTTGCCTCTGGCAGCCCAAACTTCTCTGAAAATAAACATGTGACCTTGAAACTTAGGCACTATCAATAGAATGTTTATGAAATATGTCGTGCCAAATATAAGATAAATGGGGATATTTTTGCATTGGACGATATTGCAGCTAATTACTTTGCGAATAATGATTTTTAAGCAGTTTTAAGAATTTTTCAAATGCCCTGCGTAAATATTGAGGAAAAACAGTTGATTTAATATCATTCTAAAAATATATTATATAAGAAAGTTTCAATTACAAGATTTTCTGTAAAAATCAAAGCTAAAATTGGAGTTGTCAAAATTTCCTGTCACAATTTTAAAGGACACAGTACTAGTACTGTAATGCAGCTGAATAAACTCGGGAAATCGTTATAATGCTCAGCAGAAATTTATTTTGCTGGTCTTTTCTTAATTACCACAAACGCGAATCGACCTCGTAAAACTTGTACTAAATATGTTACTGTGGCTCTCCAATGGGCTGTGTACGTTGTCTGACGGAAATAAATCCTTTCATGGAACCGACGTTTCGGAGACCTACTGTAACTATTTGGAAAGGGCAAGCAGCTATTCATTTAGACATGTTACATAAAGCTCTACTGAAGGAATGTAACGTTATCTAATGGAGCCAAATCAATATGCTTCTCCTTCTTTTCTTTGGAATGCAAACAGAACCAGCATTTGAAACGTCATATTTGAGCATCATATATGTGAATCAGACAAGGGAAAAAGTTCAGTTGTAGTGTAATAATAATAATAATAATAATTATTATTATTATTATCCGTGACAATGAAAATGGAACTTGTATGTTAATAGATGTTGCAATCTCAGGAGACATAAATGTGATTAAAATTGAAGCCGAGAAGATTCAAAATATAAAGACCATACAGTAGAAATACAGAGCATGTGGAATGTAAAAACAAAGGTGATACTAGTATTAATAGGGGCGACTGGGACTATTTCAAAGTCATTCCGAAAATACGTGAGCGACACACCAGGAAAACATGAAGTCAATGAACTACAGAAAACAGCCATATTGGGCACTGCACGCATACTTCGGAAAGTACTAATGTAAAAGTACAATAGATTCAACACTGAAACTAACGATATAAGCACAATGATTAGTAACAACAGAATAGCTGCAACACTGTATTCCCTAGGGCCTAGTTTGTCTCAGGAATATAAGTATAAATACCCTGCATAAATGAGATGATGATGATGATAATAATGATAATAATAATAATAATACACAAACTTCATGACGTTAAGACCTAAAATTTGTCCCGTACATGTCATGAAGGAACAGAGGGGAGTTGAAGTATAGCTCCACCCACTCACAACTATTAAACCGTATTGTTTTAAAAAATAAGGGTCTTCCGAGGCACAAGAGTGCAGCGAAATAAATTAGGAAAGGTTCAAGTCTTCCGGCATATTACTCTGTGTATTATTCTGTGCAGAATTGTATTTACCAGTCAGTCTCTTTCAGAACCAGAAATCTCCCATACTTTCACTAATTTAAACTATATCAGATACTTGCAGAATATCCGACGTTCACATAAGCATTGGTAGACATTCTTCGATTCTGTTTTACGAAGTCACAAACAAATGAAGAGGCTATATTTAACGGTAATGACAATTAAGTTGACCAATAAGAATTGAAAGAAATTTTCAATATATATATATATATGTATATATAGTATTAATTAATTTTATATCATAAATTACATTAAAATTATTATTCTGTTAATTTGATTCTATATAAAGAGATTTTATGTGTTTTGTAAAACACTACTAAATATTCAAGGAAATCAATTCTAAAATTCTTTCGTATTACCTTCAATTCCAATTTTTTTGAATTCTTTAATTCCATTTTTCACACCCATAAAAAATTCGATCCCCTCCAAGGCACAGGGGCTTATTACTGGACCTTACTGCTTTTATATGGAGTTACGTTACTTTAGAAAATTGAAACTTCTCTAGATTCGAGGAGTTTCTTTCCTTGAGCTGTAAGAGTTTGTTTGTACTTACGCACGTAAAATCTTCTGTAGTCACTATTAGACAAGCTATGTTTGAAAATTCTGAGAAAGCTAAAATTGCTTTTGAACAAAGAGAAGAGGTCCTACAGCCTTCAATTTGTCTATGTGGATTGATTTACAGTTTTCGTACAACGGAAAACAAACCCTTAGCAGGTAGCCTACTTGTAGGGATCCTAGAGCCCAACCCTGCTTCGCTGTGTGCTTCCATAGATCTAAACCGAATTTGTTCTTGTACAGACATCTTCAATAACAAGTCGCAAGGACGGTCAGTTCATATCTCCATGGAGCAAAATAATATTTGGAAAGCTAAGATTTTTTCGGAAAAAACCCACTCGGAAGACCCAGGCGTAGATGGTAGGGTATTGTGTTGGATCTTAAGGAAGTGGGGTGTAGGAGTATGGACTGGATCGATCTAGTTCAGGATAAAGATAGTTGGCGGGCACTTGTTAAGTAGGTTATGAACTCTCGTGTTCCATAAAATGCGAGGAATTTCTTGACTAGCTGAGAACCGGCTAGCTTCTCAAGAAGGACTCTGTTCCACGAATTAATTAAGTAAGTAAGTAAGTAAGTAAGCAAGTGAGAATTTCTCGGATAGTAAAGAAATACCCCAAATTTTGTGAAACCAGAAATTTTATTACCGTATTCCCAACAACCTGCTGCTGATCCCTAAACTAGTCTAATTCACGGCCTTCGAAACCATTACTTTAACATCCAATTCAATACCATACAACCACGCAACTTCAGAAATCCAAGGTGTTAGTTTCGGTAAGGTTTCCCACTAAATCACGTAGAATATACATTTCTTTTTCTTTTCATTCTCCCTCATGCGTGCTACATGACCCTTCGTATCATATTTCTTGGTGTGATCACCCTAATGCTACACATCTGAGAGTACAAATAACGAAACTTTTTTTTATGCCAGTTCCTCCATCCTACTGTTAATTTATTCCTCTCATTACCGAATAGCCTCCCAGCAACGAAATGTGGCTGGCCGGTTCACAATACTGCTAATATTTCTCTCTTGATGACCACAGCACTCTTTTCCAAGTGCTGTATTTATTTTAATTCACGTTCCGTCCGGTAATATCTCCTCAGGTAATGATGTGATGTACTGGGTTAAATTTAATTTTATCTTGATTTTGTTTTTGTTTCAAATGACGTTACTACGTCAAGGTTAAAAGCAATGGCTATAAAAATCTCTTTTCTTTAAAATTATTCGAAATAGAAAATAAACTTTTAGTACATTACAAAAAGAGAATTCTTAACAATATAATTTGAAACCCGTACAGTAGGGCAGGCAGATTTTATTCGTTTTGCTCGGTTATCCTTGTTATTGCGCTTCTATTTGTTTGGTATGATCGAGTCTGTTAGGATGCAATTATAGGAAGACAATTTCCGACCATTGAATCCACGGCTACTAAAGTTGCTGTCGACATAGGATGGTTATCTGGGCAGTTTTACTGTAACTGACCTCTATAATCTAACAAACTGATTACATAAGGACCCACAAAATAAATAAGTAATTAAATTGCGCAGAGGAGTTGGGGCATTTCCTTATATGGCAACGGGTTTTTGACCGTGTTCCTTTAAAGCAAGAAGAAAACTTGATGAATGAGACATGGCGATAGAGAGTATTAATTCACGTTTTTTATTTATACTGAGAACAAAAAAAAATTTAAAAAAATATATTTATACACTGAAATTTTTTATTGCATTCCATGGCAAGCTTAGCCTGTCAATATCCTTCTCCCTGATAACAACAGACCTCAAAGACTTCTGTATTTTAATTATCCCTCAAATACAAGGTGAAGTGTTTCCTGTGTTTTAAGAACCGCCAGACTGTGAAGGCTTGAAGGGAGCAAAATTAGCTTATTGAATTAACTTATTTTAAGAAATCAATATGATAGACTTTCAAATTAATTTAGTGAGGAGTTGTATTTCATCAACACAAACCGCAGTTAAATGAATCTTAAAGACTTTAATGTAGATATTAATACTAAATTTTGTAGAAATATGTTGAGTAATTTAGGATATAAACTAACAAGAGAGACAGATAGTCTTGCCAGTTGAATAAAGATAGACCAACTTCATGGCACTTGCTTCACTATTTCATTATTTAATGCTGAACATGTTTCGGATGTTAATACATCCATCCTCAGGAGCTTGCGACTTATTTGTTCAGTTATTTCATGTGTTGTATTGCTCTGGTTCGATGTGTGTTGGTGTTACGTTGTGGTTTGGCTGGGGTGGTGTGGTATCCTTATGCAGGCTGAAGCACTAGTGTTTCACCCTGCATAAGGATACCACACCACCCCAGCCAAACCACAACGTAACACCAACACACATCGAACCAGAGCAATACAACCCATGAAATAACTCAACAAATAAGTCGCAAGCTCCTGAGGATGGATGTACTAACAT
>Ga0123352_10018708_pt1 | contig 11044 bp, 8 predicted proteins | sample TergutLab28metaG_FD_89700 | JGI IMG/M metagenome (GOLD analysis project Ga0123352, IMG submission 89700) | Labiotermes labralis P1 segment gut microbial communities from Petit-Saut dam, French Guiana - Lab288 P1 | ecosystem: Host-associated > Arthropoda: Insects > Digestive system > Gut ... | reverse complement strand
TCCTCGTCCAGCCAGAACACGGCCGGGTCGCCGGTGGCGCGGGCGCGGGTGACGGCCAGCTTGACCCAGTCCTGGATCGGCAGGTCCTTGGTCTGGCACATCCGGAAGATGTCGCCGGCGCTGACGACCTGCTCCAGCACCGCGTTGCCGGCCTCGTCCAGCACCCGCACGGTGCCGGTGACCGGGATCTCGAAGGTCTTGTCGTGGCTGCCGTACTCCTCGGCCTTCTGCGCCATCAGGCCGACGTTGGGCACCGAGCCCATCGTCGCCGGGTCGTAGGCGCCGTGGGCGCGGCAGTCCTCGATGACGGCCTGGTAGACGCCCGAGTAGCTGCTGTCCGGCAGGACCGCGAGGGTGTCCGCCTCGTTGCCGTCGGGGCCCCACATGTGGCCGGAGGTGCGGATCATGGCCGGCATGGACGCGTCGACGATGACGTCGCTGGGCACGTGCAGGTTGGTGATGCCGCGGTCGGAGTCGACCATGGCCAGCGCCGGGCCCTCGGCCAGCTCGGCCTCGATCGACGCCTTGATCGCCGGGCCCTCGGGGAGCGCCTCGACGCCCTTGAGGATGCCGCCCAGGCCGTCGTTCGGGGTCAGGCCGGCGGCGGCCAGCACCGCGCCGTACTCGGCGAAGGTCTTCGGGAAGAACGCGCGGACCACGTGGCCGAAGATGATCGGGTCGGAGACCTTCATCATGGTGGCCTTCAGGTGCACCGAGAACAGCACGCCCTCGGCCTTGGCCCGGGCGACCTGGGCGGTGAGGAACTCGCGCAGCGCCGCGACCCGCATCACGGACGCGTCGACGACCTCGCCGTCGAGCACCGGCACCGACTCGCGCAGCACGGTGGTGCTGCCGTCGTCGCCGGCCAGCTCGATGCGCAGCGAGCCGGCGCCCGGGACGACCGCGGACTTCTCGGTGGTGCGGAAGTCGTCCACGCCCATGGTGGCGACGTTGGTCCTGGAGTCGGCGCTCCAGGCACCCATGCGGTGCGGGTGGGCCTTGGCGTAGTTCTTGACCGCGGCGGCGGCACGGCGGTCGGAGTTGCCCTCGCGCAGCACCGGGTTCACCGCGCTGCCCTTGATCCGGTCGTAGCGGGCGCGGACCTCGCGCTCCTCGTCGGTCTTCGGGTCGTCCGGGTACTCCGGCAGCGCGAAGCCCTGCTGCTGCAGCTCGGCGACCGCGGCCTTGAGCTGCGGGATCGAGGCCGAGACGTTCGGCAGCTTGATGATGTTCGCCTCGGGCGTCTTCGCCAGCTCGCCCAGCTCGGCGAGCGCGTCGTCGATGCGCTGGCCCTCCTGGAGGTACTCAGGGAAGACCGCGATGATGCGCCCCGCCAGCGAGATGTCACGGGTCTCGACGGTGACCCCGGCCGTCGCGGCGTACGCCTCGACCACAGGCAAGAACGAGTACGTCGCCAGGGCCGGGGCCTCGTCGGTGTGCGTATAGATGATGGTCGAGTCAGCCACCGGGTTACTCCGCTCCAGTCTCCAACATTGCTTGACATCAAGATATCCCGACGCCGCCCGCGCATCGACAGCGCCCTGCCCCCCGCGCTTGACCAGGTGCGTTGGCCTGCTCTACAACAGCTATAACAGATGCGAGGGGGTGCCCATGCTGCTCACCATCGAGCCGGACGGGCCGGTGCCGATCTACCAGCAGATCAGGGACCGGCTGGTGGAGGCGATCGCGGACGGGGAGCAGACGGCCGGATCCGCGCTGCCGTCCACCCGCCAGCTGGCCACCGACCTGGGGATCAACTTCCACACGGTGAACAAGAGTTACGACATCCTGCGCCAGGAAGGGCTGGTGCGGATCAACCGCAAGTCCGGTGCGGTGGTCCAGCGGGACGCCGCCAGCGGCGCGCCCGAGCCCGGCTATGTCGACGCGTGGGCGGCGCGGCTGCGGACGCTGCTGGCCGAGGCGGTCGCGCAGGGCGTGGGCGCCGAGGAGATCGTCGCGCACTGCCGGAGCACCGTCGCCGCGTTCGCCGGCGCCGGGGAGTCCGGCGCAGGAGAGTCCGGCGTGAAGGAGTCCGGCCCCGGGAAGCCCGGCGCCGAGGACGGAGGGCACCACTCATGACCGCGCAGAGCCTGATAGCGGCCTTCCCCGTACTGCTCGTCGGGGCGGCGATCTGCCTGTCGCCGCTCGTCACCCGGCCCACCGTGCAGTTCGGCGTGCGGGTGCCGCCCGGGCGCACCGGCGCCGCGGTGATCGGCCGCGAGCGGCGCGCCTACATCCTGCGCACCGGCGTGCTGGCGGTCTGCTGCACCGTCGCGGCCGTGCTGTCCACCTCCGGCTCGGCCTGGCTGGTCGCCCCGCTGGTGCTGCTGGAAGTGGCCGCCGGGTTCGGCTGCTTCCTCCTCGCCCGGGAGCGGGTCACCGCGGTCAAGACGGCGGAGGGCTGGTTCGAGGGCGTCCGGCAGACCGTCACCGCCGACACCTCCTGGCGTACCGAGCCCGAGCGCTTCCCCGTGCTGTGGGCGGTGCCGGCCCTCGCCGTCGTCGTCGCCACCGTCATCGCCGGGATCGTCCGGTACCCCGACCTGCCCGGCCGGCTGCCCGTGCACTTCACCCTCTCGGGCACCGCCGACCGCTGGGCCGACCGATCGGTGTGGAGCGCCTTCTCGATCGTCCCCGCCCAGGTCTTCGTGACCGCGGTGGTCGTCGGGCTGCTGGTGCTCACCTACCGCTCGCGCCCGGACACCGACGCCACCGACCCCGCCTCGACCGCTCGCTACCGGCGCTTCCTCGGGGTGACCGCCCGCGCGGTGCTGCTGCTGGCCGCCCTGGCCGACGCCGGGCTGCTGCTCGGCGCCCTGCAGATCTGGCAGGTCTACCGCCCCTCGGGTGCCGCGGCCGCCCTGCCCCTCGTCCCGGTCGCGGCCGGCACGGTGGGGCTGGTCGTGGTGCTGCTGCGGATGGGCCAGGGCGGCCACCGGCTGCCCGCGCCCGACGGCGCAACTGCCGGCGCGCGAGGGGCCGGCGGCCGCGACGACGACCGCTACTGGAAGGCCGGCGTCATCTACGTCAACCGCGACGACCCGGCGATCATGGTCGGCCGCCGGTTCGGCCTCGGCTGGACGCTCAACTTCGGCAATCCGCGCGCCTGGTGGATCTTCGGCGCGATCGTCGCGGTGGCGGTCGGGCTGAGCCGGCTCCAGCGGTGAGGCCGGCGCCGGGCGCCGTAGTGGCCGGGTGCCCGACGGGCTAGCGTGGCCGGATGCTGAGGGGCGCGGGATATCGGGACGTGGGGGAGCGCGCCTGGTCGTGGGTGCTGGACCAGGTGTGCGAGGACGAGGGGCCGTGGCTGCCGGAGACGGTGCCGCCGGAGGGCACGCCCGGGGCGGGGGAGGGGGTGCCCTCCGGCGAGATGACCAAGGAGCACCGGGACTCGCTCTACTCGGGGATCGCCGGACTGGCCCCCGCGCTGGCCGAGATCGCGCAGTACCGGGAGCTGACCGCGCGGGAACAGGACCTGGCCGGCGGCATCGTCGCCCGGCTCACGCGGCAGGCGGAGCACACGACGGAGCCCTCCCTCTACGACGGGCTCGGCGGCCACGCCATGGCGCTGCGCCTCCTCGCCCCCGGCGCGGAGGAGGTCGCCCTGCGACGTCTGGCGGACCTCGCGGGACCGGACGGCTGGCGGACCACGCTCGGCATCGACGAGGGGTCGGACGCGCCGCTGACCGACGTCGTCATGGGCTCCGCGGGCGTGGTGATGGCGGCGGTGTGGGCGAGGAGCGAGTCCAGCGCGTCGATCGCCACGACGGGCGGGGAGGCGCTGCTGCGCGCCGCCGACCGCACCGAGGCCGGCCTGGACTGGGGCATGACGCCGGGCCGGGCGTCCCGGCTGCCCAACTACTCGCACGGCACCGCCGGGGTGGCGGCCGCGCTGGCGGTGGCCGGCGCCACGCTGGACCGGGCGGACTTCGTCGAGGCCGCGGTGCGGGGCGCCCGGCACGTCCTGGCGGTGGGCTCGCTGGCGGACGGCGGGTTCGTCGTCCCGCACACCATCCCGCCGTCCACCCGGGAGGTGGAGCCCGTCACCTACACCTGGTGCCACGGCCCGTCCGGCACGTCGCACCTGTTCACGGCGCTGGCGCACGCGGGGGTCACGGAGGTGGCCGGCCACGGGGTGGACGAGCTGCGCGACCGCTGCCTGACGTCCGTCCTCACCTCGGGAGTGCCGGAACGGTTGCGGCCGGGCTTCTGGGACAACGACGGGCGCTGCTGCGGGACGGCGGGCGTCGGCGACATCCTGCTCGACGCGGCCCAGGACTGCCCGGTGCCAGCCAGGAGGCAGACCCTCGTCCGGGCGGCCCGCACCATGGGCGACGCGCTGGTCGACCGTGCCGTCCGGGACGACGCGGGCGTGCGCTGGCGCTTCCTGGAGCACCGCCAGGACCCGCCCCTGCTGCCGCCGGGGACCGCCTGGATGCAGGGCGCGGCCGGCATCGCGACGTTCCTCCTCCGCCTGGCCCGCTACCTCGACACCGGCCCGGACGCGCCCGTCGTGGACCGCCCCGACCAGTGGTGGTCCGTCCCCGCCCACCTGCGCACCACCACCGCGTGACCCCAGGGGAGCCGCCCTGCACGGCAGCGGGGCCGTCCCGGCGGCCGGACTGCGGCCGCTACTGAGCGAAGCCCGCGGGACCGCGAGGTCTTTGCATAAAAGTGCGAGGGCTCGTATAGTCATGCTATCGATGTGAGGAGGACTCGATGGCTGTGCGGGTGGCGGTGGCGGGAGCCAGCGGATACGCCGGGGGCGAGGCGCTGCGGCTGCTCGCCGGGCACCCCGAGGTGGAGATCGGCGCGGTGACCGGCAACGCGAACGCGGGCCAGGTGCTCGGCGCGCTCCAGCCGCACCTGCTGCCCCTGGCCGGCCGGGTGCTGGAGCCGACCACGGCCGAGGTGCTGGCCGGGCACGACGTGGTCTTCCTCGCCCTGCCGCACGGCCAGTCCGCCGCCGTCGCCGAGCAGTTGGGCGACGGCGTGCTGGTCGTCGACATGGGCGCCGACTTCCGGCTGAAGGACGCCGCCGACTGGGAACGGTTCTACGGTTCGCCGCACGCCGGCACCTGGCCCTACGGGCTGCCCGAACTGCCGGGGGGCCGCGCTGCGCTGGAGGGGTCCAAGCGCGTCGCGGTCCCCGGGTGCTACCCGACCGCCGTCTCGCTGGCCCTGTTCCCCGCCTACGCCGCCGCGCTCGTCGAGGCCGAGGCGGTGGTCGTGGCCGCCTCCGGCACCTCGGGCGCGGGCAAGGCGCCCAAGCCGCACCTGCTGGGCTCCGAGGTGATGGGCTCGATGAGCCCGTACGGCGTGGGCGGCGTGCACCGGCACACCCCGGAGATGGTGCAGAACCTCAGCGCGGTGGCCGGCGGGCCGGTGAGCGTGTCCTTCACGCCCACTCTGGCCCCCATGCCGCGCGGCATCCTCGCCACCTGCTCGGCCAAGGCGCGCCCCGGCGTGACCGCGGCGGACGTCCGGGCGGCGTACGAGAAGGCCTGCGCCGACGAGCCGTTCCTGCACCTGCTGCCCGAGGGCCAGTGGCCGGCCACCGCCTCGGTGTACGGCTCCAACGCCGTCCACCTCCAGGTCGCCCTCGACGAGGCGGCCGGCCGGGTCGTCGCGATCAGCGCCCTGGACAACCTGACCAAGGGCACCGCCGGTGGCGCGGTGCAGAGCATGAACATCGCCCTGGGCCTCCCGGAGGCCACGGGACTGCCCCTGACGGGGATCGCCCCCTGACCGGAGCGGGCGGGAAGACCGACCTGAATCCGGTACCGAGAAGCGAGGAGAGTTCAGCGTGAGCGTGACCGCAGCGAAGGGATTCACGGCGGCGGGCATCGCCGCCGGGATCAAGGCGAGCGGCAAGGCGGACCTTGCCCTGGTGGTCAACACCGGGCCGGGCCGTGCCGCCGCCGGCGTCTTCACCTCCAACCGGGTGAAGGCGGCGCCGGTCCTGTGGTCCGAGCAGGTCCTCAAGGGCGGGGCGGTGACCGCGGTCGTCCTCAACTCCGGCGGCGCCAACGCCTGCACCGGACCCCAGGGCTTCCAGGACACCCACGCCACGGCCGAGAAGGCCGCCGAGGTGCTGGGCCACAGCGCCGGCGAGATCGCGGTCGCCTCCACCGGGCTGATCGGCGTGCTGCTGCCGATGGACAAGCTGCTGCCCGGCGTGGCCGCCGCGGCCGCCGAACTGTCCGAGCACGGCGGCGAGAACGCCGCCCGCGCCATCAAGACCACCGACACCGTGCACAAGACCGCGGTGGCCACCGGCCCCGGCGGCGCCTGGGTGGTCGGCGGCATGGCCAAGGGCGCGGGCATGCTCGCCCCGGGCCTGGCCACCATGCTCGTGGTGCTCACCACCGACGCCGACGTGGACGCCGGCACCCTCGACAAGGCGCTGCGCGACGCCACCCGGCAGACCTTCGACCGGGTCGACTCCGACGGCTGCATGTCCACCAACGACACCGTGCTGCTGCTGGCCTCCGGCGCCTCCGGCACCACCCCCGAGTACGGCGACTTCGCCGACGCGGTGCGTGCCGTGTGCGCCGACCTGGCCCGGCAGCTGATCGGCGACGCCGAGGGCGCCGCCAAGGACATCAAGGTCGAGGTGGTGAACGCCGCCACCGAGGAGGACGCGGTCGAGGTCGGCCGGTCCATCGCCCGCAACAACCTGCTCAAGTGCGCGATCCACGGCGAGGACCCCAACTGGGGCCGGGTGCTGTCCGCGATCGGCACCACCGGCGCCGCCTTCGAGCCGGACCGGCTCAACGTCGCCATCAACGGCGTGTGGGTGTGCCGCAACGGCTCCGTCGGCGAGGACCGGGACCTGGTCGACATGCGCTTCCGCGAGGTGGTCGTGACCGCCGACCTCGCCGCCGGCGACCGGTCCGCCGTCATCTGGACGAACGACCTGACGGCCGACTACGTCCACGAGAACAGCGCGTACAGCTCATGACCGCGCGCAAGCACGCCGCGCTGCCCAAGGCCCGGGTCCTCGTCGAGGCACTGCCCTGGCTCACCCGGCACCACGGCAAGACGGTGGTCATCAAGTTCGGCGGCAACGCCATGGTGGACGACGAGCTGAAGGCCGCGTTCGCGCAGGACGTGGTGTTCCTGCGGCACGCCGGGCTCAAGCCGGTCGTGGTGCACGGCGGCGGGCCGCAGATCAGCGCCCAGCTCGACCGGCACGGCCTGGTCAGCGAGTTCAAGGCCGGGCTGCGGGTGACCACGCCCGAGGCCATGGACGTGGTGCGGATGGTGCTGGCCGGGCAGGTGCAGCGGGAGCTCGTCGGCCTGCTCAACCAGCACGGCCCGCTCGCCGTCGGGCTGACCGGCGAGGACGCGCACACCATCACCGCGATCAAGCACTACCCGCAGATCGACGGCGAGCTGGTGGACATCGGCCGGGTCGGCGAGATCACCGCCATCGACACCGGCGCGATCGAGGCGCTGCTGGAGGACGGCCGGATCCCGGTGGTCTCCTCCATCGCCCGCGCCGCCGACGACGGCCACATCTACAACGTCAACGCCGACACCGCGGCCGCCGCGCTGGCCGCCGCGCTCGGCGCCGAGACGCTGATGGTCCTCACCGACGTCGAGGGCCTCTACGAGGACTGGCCGAACAGCGACGACGTGATCAGCCGGCTGACCGCCACCGAGCTGGAGAAGCTGCTGCCCGACCTGTCCAGCGGCATGGTGCCGAAGATGCAGGGCTGCCTGCACGCCGTGCGCAACGGCGTGCACACCGCCCGCGTCATCGACGGCCGGGTCCAGCACTCGATCCTGCTGGAGATCTTCACCGACGAGGGCATCGGCACGATGGTCGTCCCCGACGACGTGCCCGGGGCGGACGACGTCCCCGGCGCACTGGTCGCCGCGGTCGCCGTCGACACGACAGGAACCGCCGGCACCGGCGGGGCCACCGCGAACGCAGGGGGAGCGGCATGACCGCCAACGAGGAACTGACCCGGCGCTGGCAGGCGTCGCTGATGGACAACTACGGCACGCCCCGGGTGCCGCTGGTGCGCGGCGAGGGCGCCACCTACTGGGACGCCGACGGCCGGACGTACACCGACTTCATCGGCGGCATCGCGGTGAACGCGCTCGGCACCGCGCACCCGGCGGTGGTGGCCGCGGTCTCCCGGCAGATCGGCTCGCTCGGCCATGTGTCCAACCTCTTCGTCGCCGAGCCCCCGGTGGCCCTCGCGGAGAAGCTGCTGCAGCTGGCCGGCCGGTCCGGCCGGGTGTTCTTCGCCAACTCCGGGGCCGAGGCGAACGAGGCCGCGTTCAAGATCGGCCGGCTCACCGGCCGCACCGGCATGGTCGCCACCGAGGGCGCCTTCCACGGCCGCACCATGGGCTCGCTGGCGCTGACCGGCCAGCCGGCCAAGCAGCAGGCGTTCCGACCGCTGCCCGGCGACGTCACCCATGTGCCGTTCGGCGACGTGGACGCGCTGCGCGCCGCGGTCACCACCGACACGGCCCTGGTGATCCTCGAACCCATCCAGGGCGAGAACGGCGTCGTGGTGCCGCCGGCCGGCTACCTCCAGGCCGCCCGGGAGATCACCGCCGCCACCGGCACCCTGCTGGTGCTGGACGAGGTGCAGACCGGCATCGGCAGGACCGGGTACTGGTTCGAGTGCCAGGCCCAGGGCGTGGAGCCGGATGTGATCACCCTCGCCAAGGGCCTCGGTGGCGGGCTGCCGATCGGCGCCACGCTGGCCTTCGGGCCGGCCGCCGAGCTGCTCACCCCCGGCGCCCACGGCACCACCTTCGGCGGCAATCCGGTGGCGTGCGCCGCCGCGCTCGCCGTGCTGGAGACCATCGCCGCCGACGGCGTCCTGGAGAACGTCAAGCGCCAGGGGGAGAAGCTGCGCGACGGCATCGAGGCGCTGCAACACCCGCTGGTCGATCATGTGCGCGGCGCGGGCCTGCTGATCGGTATGGTGCTCACCGAGCCGCTCGCCGCTCAGGTCCAGCTGGCGGCTCAGGACGCCGGATTCCTGGTGAACGCCGCCGTGCCCGGCACGGTGCGGCTCGCCCCTCCGCTCATCGTCGGCGACGAGGAGACGGACGCGTTCCTCAGGGCCCTGCCCGGCGTTCTCGACCACGTGTACCAGGCGTACCGGGCGTCCCGGGAGTCAGACGGAGAATGACGCGACGATGAGCGAGGCGCAGGCGAATGGCGGCGGACAGGCCGTACCGCAGACCCGAACGGCACGGCACCGCAGGATCGTGGACATCCTGGGCCGCCAGCCGGTCCGCTCGCAGAGCCAGCTCGCCAAGCTGCTCTCCGACGACGGGCTGAGCGTCACGCAGGCGACGCTCAGCCGCGACCTCGACGAGCTCGGCGCGGTCAAGATCCGCACCAACGACGGCGAGCTGATCTACGCCGTGCCCTCCGAGGGCGGCTTCCGCACCCCGCAGGCGCCGCTGGGCGAGTCGGTGAAGGAGGAGCGGATGCGCCGGCTGGCCGGCGAACTGCTCATCTCCGCCGAGGCGTCCGCCAACCTCGTGGTCGTCAGGACCCCGCCGGGCGCCGCCCAGTTCCTGGCATCCGCGATCGACGCCGCCGAGGTGTACGACATCCTCGGCACGATTGCCGGCGACGACACCGTGGTACTCATCAGCCGCGACCCCGCCGGCGGCCACAAGCTCGCCGACCACCTGCTGCGCCTGGCCCAGGGCGAGGGATAGCCCCGGGCCCGGCCGGCTTCCGGCCGGTCCTCCCGCACGCCCCCGGCCGACCCGCCGGGGGCGCTGTCGTACCCGCCGCACAACGCGCTGACCAGCCGCGTTGACGATCCATACAGAGCAGTGCATACTTATACCAGTCAGCGTATGCATCGTAAGGAGAGACCCGTGACCGAGCGCGTCGTACTCGCCTACTCAGGCGGTCTTGACACCTCCGTCGCCATCGGCTGGATCGCCGAGGAGACCGGCGCCGACGTCATCGCCGTGGCGGTCGACGTCGGCCAGGGCGGCGAGGACCTGGACGTCATCCGCAAGCGCGCGCTCGCCTGCGGTGCCGTCGAGGCCGAGGTCGCCGACGCCAAGCAGGAGTTCGCCGACGAGTACTGCCTGCCGGCGATCCAGGCCAACGCGCTCTACATGGACCGCTACCCGCTGGTCTCGGCGCTCTCCCGGCCGGCCATCGTCAAGCACCTGGTGGCCGCCGCCAGGAAGCACGGCGCCGACACCGTCGCCCACGGCTGCACCGGCAAGGGCAACGACCAGGTCCGCTTCGAGGCCGGCATCTCCTCCCTCGCCCCCGACCTGAAGTGCATCGCGCCGGTCCGGGACTACGCCATGACCCGCGACAAGGCCATCGCCTTCTGCGAGGAGAAGAACCTCCCGATCGCGACCACCAAGAAGTCCCCGTACTCCATCGACCAGAACGTCTTCGGGCGCGCGGTGGAGACCGGCTTCCTGGAGGACATCTGGAACGCGCCGATCGAAGAGGTCTACGAGTACACCCAGAACCCGGCCACCCCGCGGGACGCGGACGAGGTCGTCGTCACCTTCGAGCGGGGCGTCCCGGTCGCGATCGACGGCACCCCGGTCACCGTCCTGGAGGCGATCCAGCAGCTGAACGCCCGGGCCGGCGCCCAGGGCATCGGCCGGATCGACATGGTCGAGGACCGGCTGGTCGGCATCAAGTCCCGGGAGATCTACGAGGCCCCCGGCGCGATCGCCCTGATCACCGCCCACCAGGAGCTGGAGAACGTCACCGTCGAGCGGGAACTCGCCCGCTACAAGCGGCAGGTGGAGCAGCGCTGGGGCGAGCTGGTGTACGACGGCCTGTGGTTCTCGCCGCTCAAGCGGGCCCTGGACGGCTTCATCGCCGAGGCCAACCAGCAGGTCTCCGGCGACATCCGGATGGTCATGCACGGCGGCCGGGCCGTCGTCAACGGCCGGAAGTCCGCGACCTCGCTGTACGACTTCAACCTCGCCACCTACGACACCGGCGACACCTTCGACCAGTCCCTGTCCAAGGGCTTCATCGAGATCTTCGGCATGTCCAGCAAGATCGCCG
>Ga0123352_10018705_pt1 | contig 11044 bp, 7 predicted proteins | sample TergutLab28metaG_FD_89700 | JGI IMG/M metagenome (GOLD analysis project Ga0123352, IMG submission 89700) | Labiotermes labralis P1 segment gut microbial communities from Petit-Saut dam, French Guiana - Lab288 P1 | ecosystem: Host-associated > Arthropoda: Insects > Digestive system > Gut ... | reverse complement strand
TGCCCCCCCCCCCCCCCGAGGGGGGGGGGGGGGCCGGGGGAATTTTTGGCCCCCAGAAAAGCTTCTGCTTTTTTTGGATTTTTTTTTAGCCTATTATGAGGAGATATATTATATATATATATATATATATATACAACAATTGTACGTGTTGTATATACACAGTATACTTCCTGATGATGGGCTACAAATATGCACGAAACACGTAGAGGTTGATTGATGAAATAAACTGACAACAAATAATGCATCAAGTTGGTTTTCTTCACACGGATAAAACGAAGTCAGTTTATGCCTTCATTGTAACTCATTTCTATTGGCTTCACCAAACCTTGGAGGTTCTCCTGTTTGTAACGCATAATGCAACCACTGCTGTGTGACACATCTTGGTACAGGGTGCTTTAACATTTAGCGTATTTGTCTTCTTCTTTTTCTTTTTTTATCGTAGCGATTGTCTCCCTTATCTCCTCCTATTTAGAGGGTTAAGCCTTCCAGCTCTTTTCATCTTTAACTGAATTTATCTGTCCACCTCGACCTGGGCCTGCCTGTACTACTGTGTTATGCGAGATTGTATCTTAACAGTACATATCGGGGCGTAGCATCGATCACCCACCCACATCTAGTGACGAGGTTAAAGAAAGAGCATAGCTATACATCTACTCCCCCTCTGGGTTTTCTTGGCCTGTTCTAGGCTGAAGGGTACATTACCTCAATATGTGAGCCTATCGCCGTTCATTCTTAAAATATGACCATACAAACTTTTTTTTCCTACTTTCCCCTTACATTATGGATATTTAAATGGTTCTGTATTAACTTAATTTGTTTTACTCTAAATTACTCTTTTTAAAAAATTTTAAAGCGATTCATCCCGTTTTGTTTTAGATAACATGAAAGCCAACCTAATAATCGGATAGAAAAATACTCTTCTAGAACTTCAGATACACAAATTTTTCGACAAGTGTAAGTTTTTAAAACTCCTTATATCTACATTTAATTTTAATTTCTGTATTAATTTAGTTGTTCTAAACTACTTACTGAATTATTACATATAATTTTCAAATTGTTTAAAAGTTATAACCAGCATATCCATTCAGGCTCCCTTCTTCGAAATACATTCAACTTTACGACAGACCGCTGCACACGAAAAGCCTTCTGAAGAAGTGCCTAATTCTCCACTACATTTTAAATTCTAATTTTGACTTTTAACGTCATTATTTGTGACGTTTTAAATCTATCCCTCATTACTGTTAAACATTTTAACGCAAGTCTAATCCCTTACACACACAGACACACACAAAAAAAACACACACACACACACAGGTACGCACACACACACATATATATATATATGTGTGTGTGTGTGTGTGTGTGTGTGTACATATAGTAAACAAACGAGATTTAATTTCTGTTCTAATCTGTGTACTTAATCTTCCATTCTGGCCATCCTGATGACGGTCCATTGGGCCGAAACATGTTGTGAGTTCATACTGAGTAAATTGTGTTCCACTGAATCTGTGTGACTTTTTTGAGAAAATTAAACAGAGTGAATTATGGCGCTCAAGGACTCTGGTCAAATCATCAAGGCTGACCGTTACTACTGTTGACACGCATGCAGCAGAAACAGGAACAAACACCAAGTAAGCTGGACATCGCCTCGGGTTTTTACTTTAACAAGCACAACTAACCACAGTACAACCTGACCTCAATATAGTTCAGTTTGCTCGCTCAACAATTACGCGAACGGTACTTATCTGCCTCGTGCTTAGTAGCCCACTGTCCCAATGATCGTGACAGTGTCCCACGAACAGAGGTCATGGTCACTGCAAAGTGCTCTATTCAAGTTTAAAGATCTCCATCTCCTTCAGCAGAAATTTTATACAAGAAAGTTCTTCGGTGGAAAGAGGTCTAAAGTTGTGGATTTTTTCTACCGCCAAACATAAGCTGTCTGACAGTCCAGATATGGCTATCACAAAGCAAAGATGACCGAGTGACCTGAGCAAAACATCCAGTGAGACGGTACCGTCGGACAGTCGGACGACTCATATAGGAGGCCAAATTATGGAAAGATCCGCAGAGTTGCATTTCTTCTTTCCTGAGAAGAAAGGTTCATGACGTAGTTTAAGAAGCCGCAACAACCGTCTAAGTCAGCCACAGTGTCTAGACATTTGCTGCTTAATTTGAGGGCTAACAAAAGGCAGTGAATTAGCTTCACCAACCGTAATTAAGGGCATCGTTTTGATATTATCAAAGAAGGTGAAGTTTCTTCTGATAGAACTCAGGTAAGAGCGACGGAAATTATTAGTATACAAACATTCAGGTCACGTCTATTGTAACAGACAGTTAGGCCGTTGTCTAACAATAGACAGAGCTGTGACCTTGTGGAATGCGCTCGTGTCTCAGGTTAAGGTCCCTAGACGGCGTGTCGTGCGCACGGTAGCGAAACTTGGCTTGCTGGCAAAATTGTACCGCCTGAAGTACATTTAAATAATATTGAATCTTGTAAAGCCCAGCGGTTAATATATATACCACGAGCTGTAACATTAAGAAAATCTGCGTTTCGCCTACAAAATGTATTTATGCATCTTATGTTTATCGGACGGTGCATCATCTTGATAGCTGAGGAACCTTGCTCCGTGGACTTAGTTAATTAGTTAGTTAGTTAATTTGTTACAATTTCCTAATTTCTTTCCCAGATATGTAACGGAATAACATGATAATATGCTGCGCAGATTTTCAATATTTTTTTAAAAGAAGTAAGAAGGTTCTATAAAGTCGAAAATTCATTAATTCCTTATTTGTATCATAAATTCTAACTGTCCCTATGTACAGAAAAACATAATTTAATTACCATTTTCAAAAGCGATTCTTACTTCCTAGTGAACAAATCACATTTTCATTGTAAGTGTCTGCCGGTTAGTAGGGTACATAAATATGTTCTGCGAACCATACGAAACCCATCACTAAACATGCAGGATATGTCGTGTTAAGTGACTTTATATCAACTGGTACAAACACCTACCTCGGCGCCACAAAGTAATACGTTAGAAATTTGCCGCCTATCCGTCGAGAACAACTATTGGAGGGATTAGACAAACAGGGGTGTGTAGAGCCGTTAACCCGAGGCGTCGTTTCTTCTGGCCCCTTGAAGCAATAGAACATTTTAACTGGAATAACAAAATTATGTTTCGTCTAAAAACAAATTTGTCCTTGAAGGTGAAGCACAGCTGTGGGCACGCAGTGGTGCAGTTGGTTGAGACACTGCGCTACTAGCCGGAAGGTTACGAGTTCGATTCCCAACAGGGTCATTTTCTTAATCCTTCCGGCCGCACCATGGCCCTGGGGTCTACTCAGCCTCTAACAGAAATGAGAACCAGGAGTGTTTCCTGGGGGGGGGGGGTAAAGGGGGCCAATACCTGGGGCTTCGTATTTTGCCACTTTGTGCCGACTGTCTAGAAATTCTGGGAGCCTCATCCTCCTGGAGTCCTAAGGGTTTGTACAGGCCTACTTGCTGTGCCTGTTCCAGCTAGCTCAAGTAGCCATCGCCAGGCTGAAGATAAAGAAATAAACAGGAAGATTTGCATGTGCAGTTGAGGGTTTGAGATCTCAGACTTGCAACACTGATTTTATAAATAAATAATTACATGTATATTCATTCACTTAGTAGTCTGTTTTACGAGAGGTCCAAAGCCTCTTCCAAAGCGAGCTCTCCACATAATGCGAGCTAGAGCTTCCTCCTTCAAATGAGAGTATCCTCTTCTTCCCTTAAGATCATCCAGTAGCTTCCTACGTCTTCTTCCTCGTCTTCCTGTCACTTATATCCCCATTTATCATTCCTTCAATAACCTGTTGTAGAAGGCAGCTTCTAGGCAAAATGTTACCAATCCAATTAGCCTTCCGTTTATTTCATGTAGAATATTCCTCTGCTCCTTGACTCTAAGTAATACTCTCTCTCTCTCTCTCTCTCTCTCTCTATATATATATATATATAAACATGTAAAGAATAGCAGCTTCAGGTGTAATAAGATATCAAGGTAAAATTGTTTGTTATGAAGATAATTGCAGCTGCATATTGATTATAATGAAGCGCAGTATCTGCAGTAATTAAATTGAGGGAAGTGTAGACAAATTTAGGCACAATAATTATTAATTTTTAGTCGTAAAAGTTTCCTTTCATTTTCGTTGTGTTTTGCCTGGTGATGGTTATTTTAGTTAGCCGAAACGCGCAGCTCTTCCTAGCCTTAAGAATAAAGTTGTGTTTAGACGTAACGCAATTCTTGCGATATTATAAACGCAAAGGAGATGAAGAACCACCTGAAGAGTAACACAGCATCTTGTACTACACAGACAGACTTAGGCTTTAGCACGATCGTATCTGTAGCTTTTAAAACTGTGGGACAGACGTGAAGAAACTTGACATATTGTGCATGGCACTAAGTCTTATGCCGACGCAGCATTTGTTAAATATATCGTCTGTTATCAGGAACCGAGCACAAAGGTTATATACGTGCAGAAATGCACCACTTAATGTGGTGTTGTAGGAGGGCAGGCCTGGACAGACGTTGAACATTGCTTTGGTCATCATTGGTGAAGAGAAAACGGCGAGAGACTGCGAGAAATATTTTCGGATTTCACGATAACCCGTGATCCATTGTACCCATCCATGCCACTTGAGATATAGCAATACTATGGATAAATAATATTCCACAATTTATTGTAAGTAATTTCTCTTTCGCGTATTGACAAAGCGGGTATGTGGCAGGAATGAGCAAGAGTATCAATTTATAGAGAATTTTGGCGAGAAAATCTGCAGGAAACTACTTAGAAGGCATAGGCGTAGAATAGAGGATAATATTAAAGTGGATTTAAAGAAATGATTGGGAAGGCGTATTGGCTCAAATTGAGCTAAACCGCCAGTCCATGTTTTACACACACACACACACACACACACACACACACACACACACACCTATGCCTAGGTGTTCGCAGCGGTCTCTTCCAATCAGGTTTCCTCCCACCAGAACACAGCAGGCGTTTCTCTTCTCCCTCATCCATGCAACACGTCTAGCCAATTTCATATTTGTTGATTTGATCTTCCTAATAACATTTTCCGAAAGTACGAACCACGGAGGTCCTGGGTACTGGTGATGTAATGTCGGTGATAACAAGAACTATAGACCTGTCTGTGGCAGGTATTGTGCAGTATCTTACCACTGGATATTCATAACCTTCCTTTTAGAGGTAATGATACTGCCATGATTATAAAACTGAAATTTCAACTACACAGTGTGTAATATTGCACCCAATAAGAGTTTCATGTCACCATTTTCGAGCAAGCACTACGAAGTAACGGAAACAGAACGCGTTTCTTCAAATGCACACTCAGTCAATTAAAAGTTACTTGGAGAAAAGCCCATCGCCGGTCAGTGCTGAAGCCACTAACTTTCATGTCTGCGAATGAGACAAGGCGCTGCCAGGCTAGGAGTACGGCGCAACTCAGCTTGCGATGATAGACGTGTATGGAGCAATGGCCGAATGGTGACTAGCAGCGAAAAACCGAAGAAACTCAGGATAAACCTGCCTCAGTGCTCCTTAGTCCATTGTAATCCCACACGAAATCAACAGGTGCTGAGCCAGAGTGTTAACTGTGAAAAGTCAGGATGTGACTGCACCACGACACAGCCAATAGGTACGGGGGGTCTCTATCATAGGCTAATACTTGAAACCACAAGAACCCGTTAAATACTTCTTTCCCACTCTACTGTACACGGGAAACCTTATACATTTTCTAAGGTAAATCAGTCTCGTTACAGGCCTGGAGTGGCCCAGAGGGTTCCAGGAAGTTAAGGTTCCCAGATTACGTGACAATGGCCCAGGATTGTGGTAAGGTTGTCAGCCTTACGCACCGGCCTCTTTTTACCCCCAGGAAATACTCCTGGAACTCGTTTCTGTTAGAGGCTGAGTCGACCCCAGAGCCATAGTGCGATCGCAAGGATTATGTCAATGAAAAATTCCAATGACACCATCTGGAAACGAACCAACGACTTCCCAATTTGTAGCACAGCACCTCAACCACTGTGCCAGCGCGGTCCCCGTATACATTTTCTACGCTCACAAAATTTAATCCATGACCTTGAAGAAATTAAAAATCCGCTATCAATTGAACAACACAGAGACACCACAAAAGCAAAATTTTCAGATGGCTGACACGGCAGACCTTGACAAAAGACACAATATGACGTCATTATGGAATAATACCAGCAATAAAATTTTTACGAGAGACTCAGATAACGGCTTTGGGAGAACTCGACACTTTTGTTTAACCTGTGACCCGTAGTTTCGCACGGCTCACGTATCTGTAGACCCATTCAGTCTAGAAGCACACTTCATCAGCTGTTAACCGATGGACTTCTGTAACCATAGAGTGTCCCTCGAGCAAATTGGTTACATCTCCAAGAGGAAAAGAGTTTTTCTGAAGTGCCGTATATTGCCGAAGAATCTGGACAATAAAGGTGTAAACACTCGATGGTTAGCAAACATGACCAAAAAAAGGTGCAGAAAACTAACAAGTACACAGCCGGAGCAAGCGCAAATGCTGCCCTCAGGTGAGAAGAATTTCTTCCTCCACCCCCCCGTTGAAACACCTCGAATGTTTCAACACCATCACAATTGAAGCCTTACACATTCTGGTTCAAAACTGCCCCGAAAATGAAGGCAGCAAAAAATATGAAAACTTTGTACCAATAACCCGAAATACGCAGCTCAAAATTTCTGAAGCCTACGCTCTCCATCAGCCCCGCTGTGATGCCCCGAAATTTACCCACAATTACTAACACGGCAGTGGAATTTCATTTATATTCTTGCGCATGACTAAAAAAGTAGTGGAAAAGAGAACACATTAATTTTCATTTAAAGAATAAAGTGACGCCCCTAATTTCGTGCTACTGTATGCAACCCGCAGTTGACCAACGCTGAAATAAGTTTGATAAGCAGAAGCAGCGCACTTGGACTGCCAGCACGTAACTGGCTTAGAAATACATGTTGTTGCAGGACATTCAATTAGCTGCTAGCGCAAGGTCCATTTAATGTATACGCACTTCATGTAAGGACACTTTCAATAACTCCTACACATTATGCGGCGTAAAGTAGTGGGTTGATTAACGAAAAATTGCGGCACATGTGGGAGGAAGTGTTGGGCATAAGCTTAAGTTGTTTTCCTCCCCCAAATTTTGCTGAAGGAATTGAGAAAAAGTACAAAAACTTCATGTAGGACAGTCTGTGTCCGGTCAAAGATTTCTGCAAGGGAACTCCCAATATGTTGCAATGCTGTTCATTACAACGTGTGGTTCGTTCTTCCACAACAAAGTGGATTTGGATTTATGTTACTTGATACAACACGGAGAATGACCAAATGACGTCACTGTTGGTTTTGCAGCAAATAATACCCCCCACAAAGCACGCGAACGACGCCAAAGGATTGACGTATATTTATAAATCCGCGTAGTGCAATGTCCAGACGACACAACTGAATAATGAAGCTCTTGTCCAATTCTCTTAACGTACGGCAGCCGTATTATAAATGCAACGCAGAAGGAGGTGGCAAGTCGTGACCTCTGTAATAACGACTCCTTCCTCAGGATGAAAAATCGCATGGTGTTTTTTTCATTGAATCCCGAATGGAACATGCCAGCTTGATGCACAACCACAGAAAACACGTAGAAGATTAAATGTCTATAGGTCCATGGGCAGACAAAAAAAAGACGCCTTTTCACAGGTTAGATTACCTACGAAACACAAGACAGAGAGACAATGAGAAAGAAGAAAGTGAAGAGCCAGGGTGTAGCGAATGAGAGGCACTTTTATATTAAAGTGGGGTGTAGGAAAAGAATCATATGGTTAGAAGGTTCTGAGACTTCGCCCCTTTGTCCTTCCGGTTGGAATTGCCTTAAAATTAAAGTTTATGAAGTAGACCTTAGAATGTTGACAGTAGTAGCTTGAAATACGGGCCGAGAATTATAATTTCTCAATAATACTGAAGTGACAATTTGGAAATTTAGTTTAAGTATCTTTATTACTTTAAACTAAGGGGATTAATTTTGATAAGTTTAAACTAAGGGGGATGCATGAGAGGCATGTGGTACAACGAGGAATCTCAGGAACCATCTCAGTATTTGCTTGAAGACAAAGGAAAACCAACGTGTCGAGATGGCCGGCCGCGGGAACTGACGGATGCATACCGACTTATAACCAGAAGTCGGGCACAAGAAAGCGAAAATCCCATAAGTTTTCCCTAAAAAGTCCACCTAACAACTACGACAAAGGTGAGTTCCTATCCCACAGACAACATGTTTTGAAGCTTATTGTTTTCTCTAATGTTACGTCCTGTGAACAGTATTCTGTAATTTAAAACTCTATCGATAGGCGAGTAGTATCGGCTATTTCGGAGGACCGTAATGCTACCATATTTATTTACAAAAGTCCTAGTCTAGCACTCCCTAATGTCTCCGTTTTCAAGACCAATATTTCCAACAATAATAGGCCGGGTTTGTACGAATCCCGGGCGACAAATCGCTGTGGCGACCAATTTCTTACCATGGAGTCTATTACTTGGTGGGTTCTCATTGTAGAATTTGCTTCATATCGCCTTCCAATGACTAGAATTTTGAAGGCTGGTGTAATGCTGGAAAATTTCTACACCACTTAAATTGGAATTACATTAATGTTTATTATTATATCAATTAATCCAATGTAAGTAGTATAAAATTAATATTAATATTGCTCCGACATGTTTCGGTGTTCTTACATTAACCTCAGGGAGCTTACAGTTGTGTCAGCTAGAGTCATGAATTATTAAAATGATAAAATGAAATAAATCAGTATGGCACAACTTCTAAGCTCCCTGAGGTTGGTGTAAGAACACCGAAACATGTCGGAGCAATATTAATTTTATACTACTTACATGTGCATTAATTGATATAATAATAAACATTAATTAATCAAAATGCACGACACAAACATAAAAATAAGGAATTACATTCTTGGGACTGCTTGACCCGAAAGATGAAGGCAGTGGCATACCTGGAAACGTTGGCAATACTCGCACAATCACACAACGCCGCATCCCAGAAAACTCGATTCTTCAGTAACACAGCTGTGAACAATTTTAATTTATGCCCGGTCTGGCAGAATGTTCCGATGTTTCAGATGTGCTTTTTGCCCCCCCCCCTCCCCCCCCCCCCTTCATCAGGGTAGATCACCGAATCACTTATTAAGTACCTCTTCATAATAACTTCCGTGGAAACCTAAAACTTATCTCTACATCATCGTTCAACATGCAGGCAGAAACAACCCATGTTATTGTACAACTCACAATTTATTGACAAATAAATTCTGTGGGCAAATGCAGAAACTTTAATGTTAAAGCGGATTGTATACATAATAAAAACTTCACTTCGAAAGTTAAGGGATCCCACATGGTCACGTTAAGCATACGTAACGAAGCGAATAAAGAGGGAATTCGTTACAAAGTTTGTTTAAGCAGGACACTGTTTAACGGTTTGTATTTCAGTTACTTGCGATGCCACTACCAGATGGCAGCAATAAACAACACTGTCACTATTTGGACGTTCAGTTAAATGCTTTGTATAAGGTAAAGGTCATTCCGTAATGTGCCTTAACTGGTGCAGGTATAACTTTATTCAGTGGTAACTTCAGGGCTAGACGGGGGTGAGTGGTTAACGCCACGACAAGGTCGCTTTGGCTCAAGTAAGGAACCTCGTAACACTTTGTACAAGAGGGTAGTTGGGCCTCAGAGACCGTTTGGACGGGTCTGGAAAAGAGAAAATCTCTTGCCCGTGCCGCGTTTCGAACCCCATACAAAGCCGTAAAAGTTCACCCTAAAGCTTCCCCTTAAGGCCCGGAGGGGGCGTAGATGTATGGCTCTACTCTTTCTTTAACCTCGGCTTTAGATAGGGGTGGGTGGTCAACGCCACGCCCCGGTCGCTCTATCCCCGAAAAGACCCCGTGCATATTGTATAGGCTGAGCACCAGGGACGGTCTGGACAGGAATGGAAAATCTCGCCTCCACCGGGATTCGATCCCCGTACTGTCCAGTCCATAGACCAAGCAGTAGCATGTTGCTACACCGACTTCGCTATTCCCACTCCTATCTTGAACCAGCTGAATCCTGCCAACGCCCTCCAATTCTGTTCCTTCAAGACTCATTATAACGTTATGCTTCCATCCAGTGCTTTTAAACTGGTGGTACATGTGAAGGCCGTCTGGTGGTACAAGAAGTTGTTTGAAAATTATCGGTTTTTAAATAATTCAATTTTAAAGATATTAATCGCCTTATTAAAATCACTGTAAATGTACTTGTGTGAAAAGAGAGCGCTTATTAATTGCTACGAAGTTAAACTGAAGAGTAGAAATTTATGTTGTTAATATTTTCAGTACCCGGCGGTTTGTGTAAAAGTTTTGTTCGTGGCAATGCGAGAAGATACAAGACAGGCGACGGGTGTATAATGTAACATTGAGACGCGTTTGTGTAACGACTGTTGCTGTGGAAATGCTGTAGGTATTGAATATTATGAGTGTGTCACTGTATTCGTGCGGTAGTTATCCGGCACGAAAAGTGAAGGTTCCGTAGTACATTGTCATTTGTGTACTGTTCGGCTCCGTCATATTTTCCACATTGTCCCATAAAAGACACGATTTTGGAGGGAAAAAAGTTGCTGTACATAAAATGTCTGTTTTTATTTTCTCTACAACTTTTGTCTGTAACATTTCTCATTGTAAGAAGAATTCAGCGAGTTATTATCATAAATGTACACAAGTCTTCGGGGGGACCGCGGTAGCACAGTGGTTAAGGTGCTGTGCTACAAATCGGAAGGTCGCTGGTTCGATCCCAGCTGGTGTCAGTGGATTCTTCATTGACATAAAATCCCTCCGATTGCACTATGGCCCTGGGGTCGACTCAGCCTCTAACAGAAATGAGTACCAGGAGTATTTCCTGGGGTTAAAGGCGGCCGGTGCGTAAGGCTGACAACCTACC
>Ga0123352_10018704_pt1 | contig 11044 bp, 9 predicted proteins | sample TergutLab28metaG_FD_89700 | JGI IMG/M metagenome (GOLD analysis project Ga0123352, IMG submission 89700) | Labiotermes labralis P1 segment gut microbial communities from Petit-Saut dam, French Guiana - Lab288 P1 | ecosystem: Host-associated > Arthropoda: Insects > Digestive system > Gut ... | reverse complement strand
GGGGGGGCGGGGGGGGGGGGGGGGGGGGGGGGGGGGGGGGGAAGTGGAGAGTTGGGAGATGAGGTGATAGGTAGACTTTCCTGGTTCCCGTATAAAGCACCCACAATTGCGCTGTGACAAAGGCAGCTAATTACCAAAGTTACCCTAACTGCTCTGTTCTCTCCATTCTGTCCGGCCTTCGAGGCACATCAACGCTGCTGTGCAAGAATGAACTACATCGTGGTCAGATACGTCGTCTGGTCCCCACGGTCGACGTGCGACAGATGTAACGGTATCATGTCTGGGGATGTAGGCTTCCGCAGATTTAGAATGTCAAGAATAAAAGTGTTTTAGGGAGAAAATTAAGCAAATTTCAAAATGCGACGTCCAACGAATTTGTATTAATTACACTGTCTCAGCAATTGCCTGGATCCATAGTTAAAACGCGTTCATTTTTTTATGTACGAAAAGCGACAGCTTGCAACTCAGTTCACCGGCTGTATTCTCCCTAAACGTCTCCAGGCCGGCTCTCGGGTCCACATAGTCTTCTATTTATTGGGTACCGGGATTTTCTCCCGGGTGTACAGCGGCCAGGGCGTGATGTTAAATATTCATCTCCTCCTAGTGCCGAGGTTATGAATGAGTGGAGCTATTTAACCACTCCCCCATACGTCTTCATTTCGTGGACAGGTAAAACTTTTACTTTTTAAAATTAAGGACTAAAATTAATCTAAATTACACGTAAGGATTCTTATCTCACTGCCCTTGGTGTTCATAGAAACCATCTCTCTATATTGCGGGTTTCATACAAAACACTGGGCACAAAAATGCAGCGACCCGTAACGCTATACCAGGTGGTAAATATAGTAAACTTTGAAATTTACGGGGCTAGAAATATAATCCATTATAGAACGCAGAGTCGCTCGGATAATCAAGACGTTCCTTACTGAAGTTCCACTACTCTTCTCCCATGCGCTCGCCACCCACCCATCTACAATTAGGTCTCCCAAATAATCTCCTCTCTGCGCTTTTCAGACTAAAATTTTTAGTTTCAGATAATACGTTGAAAAGTGATCATTTTTATCACAAAACATATTTTTGATCCTTGCAACAAAGAAATAAGCCCTGTTCTTTACGACATCTGTGCACCTTCTGTAACAGCAGTTAAACAAATATTTAAAGTCTTGTCACGTGATATGATAAGATAATTTAGGTTGCGACATGAATAGAAGTGAACAGCCACAAGCGGACAGAGAACTTCTGGTAGTAAGAATAAACTGCGTATCGGTTTGGGATAAATAAATATGGCAGACAATGCAACGATAGAATATGACAAAGCATTTTATATGGCTCCCAGCGATAAGATTCATCGTTCACTATTGGACACGGGATATCCTTTTTCCATGACAGGTAACAACAGAGTGATGGAACTGCACGAACCTTTGTCAGGCTGATCAAGCAGATGACTGACAGCCGCGTTGCCGCTTCAACACGAAAACCAAACAATCCAACAGCTGGAGAATAACACATATGGATAAAGGATTCTCCCCTCAGGGTTATCGTGTAACAAGTGCCGTATGCGACACTACACTTTTTTTCAAAAATCTACTTTTACGAATGCACCTCTATGCCATATCGCTCCCGAATCCGTTTACTGTTTTGTGCTACATGTGTACACATAACAACATCCCTGATTGTGTTCCACTTTCTATTCTTTGTCAGACATTAGTAAAGGTAAATCTATCCTATCACAGGCCAGGAGAAGCCCTTAGGGTTACAAGATGTTCAGGTTCCCAGCATTTCTAGAAAATCGGTACGTGACGGTGGTAAGGTTGTCAGCTCTCTGCACCGGTCGTCTTTCCCCTCAGGATATATCCCTGATGCTCATTTCTCTTAGATGCTGAGTCGAACTCACGGGCACAGTGCGGCCAGAAGGAAGAACTCAACGAAAAATTAAAATGATCACATCTGGAATCGAACCGGGGACCCTTCGATTTGCAGCGCAGTGCCACAACCAACTGCGCCACCGCGTATCTTTTGTCAGACGTTATTACGGTCCCGTGCCGTACAGTTGGAAAATATTACCATAAATATTACCCTAAAACTAGGGGACGGATAAAACTATGACATATTGCCGTTAAAGTTAAATTTTGTAAATGACATGCTCTAAGGACATGAGGGAATGGAGGTATAGCTCCACTCATTCTTCACATCGACACTGGATGTATGTAAGTAAGCAGGTTCGTATCCCCGGGTATTTTAAGCCAAGAAAAGGGCCCCAGGTTCCCATTAAATACGACGTTGTTGAACCCCAGTGCCTGTCTAAACATTGTTGGAAATAAAACCAAAATTCCTTGGCAGTCAATCCAGTATCCTACTATACCGAGCACGTTACTTCAAGTCTGAAGTCTGGATCATGATGTTCAAATAATTACAAAAAGGATGAAGTAAGGGAGCCTGGACACTAGACTTGTGGCTAAAGTCAGGGCGAATATATTGATGAAATATCGGGTTACATAAATGTGAGAAATTACTTGATGAGCTGAAAGATTATCTCTTGATCAAGAAAGCAACAAGATGTTACGCCTTTTTCTGAAACAAAAACAAGAAACACTTTTTATTCCTGGGTTTACGCTTACTGTGTATTCTTTTTACAAAACGCATGACAGGCAAGTATAGGGGGAAACCAAGGGTCAGACACTTCATGAATGTAGTTCTGAATTTCAGTGTTATTCCAAATTACATGCAACGTGTCATACTTTTATATTAACACTCTGAACTGGATTTTAGTGCTGAAAACTAAAATTCTCGTAGTTTTCTCTACATTTTATTTCACCTAGGCCAGTCTCCTTTCCAGTCCCTGTTCCTTATCCTAGTGCTCAAGTATTCTGAAGAAGGTATAGCCGTGGCAGATTGCTATAAGCCATATCTTCGCTTTCTGGGATTTTACACAGAGTAGATTGGTAGTTTCCGACGTTTCGGGACTACTATCTCCCATTTTACAAGGGTCAAGAGGTCCAAGAACTGCAGCGTAGATTGGTAGTTATATATAGATGTTTCGGGAAAACCTATCGTACGCGTCTTCTAGGTGTAAGAAGCCCAAGAAGACGGGACAGATAGGTTTTCCCGAATGGTTGGTAACTACCAATCTAGGATGCAGTTCATGAAATGCTTGGCCCTTTATGATGGCAAAGATAGATGTCCCGAAACGTCGGCAAATACCAATCTACGCTGCGTTAAATCCCAGAATAGTGAAGATATCACTCACACGGCGGCGGAAGCTTGCAACACTGCACACCATGTTTGAACGTGTGAGTAACATCGCACAGCGTTGAGAGCATAATGTTAGTATACCATGCCAGACACTGTTTGAACAATATTGTTGGAAGGTCTGTAATGTATGCAGATTTTGATGACGTCACTATGGAGGGGGAGAGTTTGTATTGATTTAGATTAGATGCACCAAGCGAGCAAAGCACGGAATACTCAAGCATAATTGGAAATTATGCAGAACATATAGGGAGAATCTTTAAAAAAGTAGCACACTGTGCAATGTAATGCAACGTAAACTTTGTTGGTTTGTTTGGTTATTTTTCCTCGGGTATGGAAATAGCTTACAGGTGAGTCAGTAATCTATAGCAAATGGAAGAAAAGCGCATTTTCACTTTCTATTTCCTACAAGCTTATGTGGCGAGCAGAATAACCGGACACAGCCAAGTCAGGCCGAGTCGAGCCAAGCCGAGCCAGGCCGAGTTGAGTCGAGTCGAGTTTGCCGCTTTAAGATGTCACAAAGAGAAATCCACCGTTTTGTATAGCATCTTCAGGTCTGTAGGTAAAAACAAAGATACAGTGTTGAATTTCAGTCCTTATTCCTTCCCCTTCTAGCAAGTCGTTACAGATACGAAAACATACGTGACAGCATATGCCGGAAACACTTTACCGTCAAGAATCAGTCTAGATGCTGTCGTGTTTCAGGCAATATTGTTGGAACCATAACCATAAATGGGAGTTGTAAATTTTTCTTGTTGAGATATCAGCAGCTTAATACAACATGATGATACAGATGTTCTAGGACGTGATGTGGTTCCATACATTTCGAAGAAACGTAATGTCTGCGTCTTCAGGGGTAAAACAGTTCGAAAATATTATCTGCTTTGACTCTTTGACCCTGGAAGATTACAGCACAGCGTTTTCTCCCAAACGTCAGAGACCATCCACTAAGCGACACGACGTCACATCCTAGGAGACATGAGTGATCAAGTACATTGTAGAAGCTGAATGCTCTCTAATAGTTCAAATTTACACCTCCGTCAGGGTGCCCATGTCCGGAAGTACCCTAAGCCTGAAGTCTATGAGCACTCAATTATTAAAGGTAAAGGTTAGGTTCAACCTAAAACTATAGCTCTACTGTTTCCTTAACGTTGGCACTAGATGGGGTGGGTAGTTGACACCATGCCCTGACCACTTTATCCCCGGGAAGGACCGTGTACCATTGCATAGGACTTGGGTGGGCTCCAGGTACAGAAAATTCGCCACTACCGGGATTCAACCCCGGGCGGCCACACCCACTCACTGAAACTTGTTTGCATATCTGAACATACTTGGCAGTCTTAAGACTTGCATCATACACATAGTTTCATTGTTATTCCTACAAATCTATATTTTCATATAACATGATTAAAGTCCATTGATGGAAAATGTGTAGTCCTTTTTTTGAATCGTAGTGCTATGAATGGACCAATTGCCGAGTTCAATAATACATTTTTTTGGGACAGTTGCCGAGGAGTCAGATTTTTTTAAATTTGGCTGAAACATAGAGGAAAGCACAAGGTACACAAAATAGTATTTCCCCATTTTTTATTCTCAATCATTTCTCCGTATTTGTTAAAAATTCTTAAGTGGTACATCGAAGGCAACATTACCCTACCCCCAGACTTGGGTCTGTATAGATTTGCCTTGAAATTTGTCCACGCGAATTACCATCCTTAGACTGCATGAGCCTCATCAAATCTCGACCGATACTCAGCCTCTTCTGAGACTTTTCGTTGTTTTCCTTAGTCAATCCGGCCAATACAGCTCCCTTCCAAATTCTGTCCAATTCATTAATAAATCTTATCATTTGACGCAATAAAGCCTGGGGCATTGTTTGCCTCTTTTAAAAAAAAGGGAAGTAGCAGAACAGAAAGGACAAACGAATAAACGGGGCAATATGGAATTAAGCTGGAGGTGTAAGCATAACAGCTCAAGAGAGATATGCAAAGGTTTGATACACTACACTCCATTCTGTGTTTTCAGTTTTACCACAACACAAAGCAAGCACGAGGACCTTGACCTTGACCTTCCGGTTACATTTGGCCAGCTTGGTGGGTATAAGCCAATGTCCAGTTTATCGGGTAGACTGTGTTATCTGATTTCTTCAATGTATTAGCTAGAACCGTCCTCATTTCTCTCTAACATGGGCCTACGTCTAGTTTGTATTCCTGCCCTGATGTAATGACTGTTCGAAAGAAAGTGTGCATTCATGTTTTGCAGGGTTCACTTGTTTAACAAAACCGTACGTGTTACAACCTCCCAGAACAAGAAATGGCAAACCTGTTTTTAGAGAAAATGAAATTCAAACATCGCTTCCCTCTAAAACAAAGATATTCAGAATACAACTGCAGTCACAAAACAGGCAATATTAAACTTGTATCATATTAACAATTACATCAAACTCGGCTGTGAGGAAAACAGAAAATAAAAAGCAGACAGAGGCAGCACGTAAGAGGGTTCTCGGGTCATTGATAGGGATAACATTACAGAGGCAGAATACCGAAAGAAAAAAGAGGAAAAACTGAGGACATGGTAGCCGAATAAGAAACATCAATAAAGCCGAAAGATAAAAATGTGCTAGGATGCTATATGAAACCAGCATAGGTCTACTTCTAGAAACAAGACACAGTGACAAAGGAAAATCTAGAACCGGAAAAAAATCGGCTTTAAATTTTGTGAGATAAGAAGAAATCATTTTCATATTTACCTATTTGTTACACTTCAGTCCTAAATAATCGGGAATATTAAAAACACACTGCGTTTGAAATTGAAACACAAGAGCTCTGTGCTTCGTTGCTTCACGCAGTTTATTCAAGGAAGAAGCCAGCGTCGGGTGATGGAATGATAGCGAACACCGAATTACAAAGGATGGAGATAGAATCGATCTAGTTTTGATTTAAGTAATATTCCTGTATACGTTTGGAGGAACTTGGGAAAACAACGAAAAATCTCGGTAGCTATAATCTATGTCGCAGACGCTATTTTAACTGTGCACTTCCTGCATACGTCAGAATCGTTACAACTGGTGCCACAGGACTGTGTAAAGACTATGTAATTTGTGTTCATTAGGTCAGTAGCACACAAGAGGTCTCAGTTCTTGTGCGATGTAATTGTGTGTCTTTTTATTATGGTTCCCCTTTACTCAGGATTCGGGGCCTTCTGGGATATGCCTGTCTGTCTTTGCGTTAAAACTTCCCTTAGTTGAGGATTCAGGTCTTCAGATGTGACGCTGTGAATGATTTAGTGTTTACATTCCAGAAGACGCTAATCCTCAACAAAACCAAAACCAAAAATATACGTCTGTCAGTTTTGTAAACATTTGGACACTAAATGACTTTAGCCATGCATTCAGAATGAGAACCCAGTTTATATTTCTGGTCATACGAATGTGTACAGTATTGACGGTAGAGTTTTTGTCAATCCACCCGGCCACTACTGAGACAGTAACCCTATACGACGGTTACAAGAACTTGGTACATGTCAGTCTCCTCAGAAATAGAGGGGAAACAAAAGGGTCAGCTTGTATTGTGTACTTTCTTTTTTGCTTGTTTGTTTACTTATGATTTATTTAGTGACGCTGTCAGTAAGCCAGACTACTTGGCGTCCAGTGATAGGATGATGAATAACGGATATCGTTACTACCTTTGTTTTGACTTCAGAATTATTGACAATAATACTGAATTTTCATAGAAGATGTTGGATTGTAAAATACAATGTATGCCATAAAACAGAAAATAAAAAATTTGTTACTGTCAAATAACAATGTAAATAATATTACTGCATCATTTACACGGAAACTCAGCATGACAAGTAACCTAACTCCGAATTTTCTATGTTAATATGAAAGAGAATACAACAAAAGGCACAACGAGAACACGTTCAAGAAACATTCCGCATGTCACGAATTACAAATAGGCACAGTTCAGTGTTCTAGTCCTAGCAAAGAGTACTTAGAACATGAAAGAAATGCTCTTACGTATACTAAGTTATTTGTGAGCTCTCATAAGTTTAATAAATAATAAATAAGTTTCTTGTGAAGTGAGAGAGAAAACCAACAAGATGCAACAGTTAGATGTTTATTATCAATACTTTCTCAACATGTTGAGAAAGTATTGATAATGAACATCTAACTGTTGAATTTGCTCACGATGCACGGTCACAGAAACCTAAAAATAAGTTTCTCTTTACACCAATAATAATTATGCGTATTCGGGCTTGGTAGAAAGTTATATTTTGCTACAGTTAGAGAATCTTGCTAACGTCATCCATCAGCAAAACGTCGCTACATAAACTGAAAATCAATCACCCAACCATCCGGAATACGCATCATCCTTCTCTTACCGCGAATCTCAATCACAGTGGTTCAGTAATTGTCTGGTCTTACAGACAGACATTATTTAAAGCTCTGTGTGTGTGTGTGTGTGTGTGTGCGTGCGCGTATATATATATATATATATATATATATATATATATATCTTTATGTAGTCAGCGGGATTGCAGCTTTGGTAAGCCGGATGAAGTCCTGGAGCGAACTAAGAAGATAAAGGTACTCAGTATTAGAACTCAGCTCCATATTAAGAAGATTGAAATGTTGAATTTGTGATTCACGTAAAGTTGGGATTAACAAAGACCATACGCACCGAAACTAAATTCGCTATACTAAAGCAGTTCCGAGTGCCAAGTTTCATCGACATTCGTTGTACAGCTTAGAAGATGAAACATGTAGACAGAGGTACAGACATGATATTGCTAAGGTAAAAAGCAGTAAAGCAGTCTCGTTACAGGCCTGGAGTGGCCCAGAGGGTTCCAGGAAGTTAAGGTTCCCAGATTACATGACAACGGCACAGCATGGTGGTAAGGCTGTCAGCCTTATGCACCGGCCGCCGTTACCCCCAGGAAATGCTCCTGGTACTCATTTCTGTTAGAGGCTGAGTCTACCCCAGGGCCATAGTGCGATCGGAAGGATTTTATGTCAAAGAAAAATCCAATGACACCAGCTGGGATTGAACCAGCGACCTTCCGATTTGTAGCACAGTACCTTAACCACTGTGCTACCGCGGTCCCCATATTGCTAAGGTGCTATCGTTTAATGCACTCCGTATAAACATTTTCAACCAATCGGCAAACTACGTTATAGGCTAAGTCCAGTGCAGCATATGCAAATCAGGATTTTTTAAAATGTTTTAGTGACCTGAATTTCAAATTTCATTTCATTTTATGTGCTAAAAATATTCTTTTTATTATCTACTATGGACTTTTCATTTAGCAATACTGTCAGTATCTCAAATGTTGTTTTGAATGGGTGTGAAACATGGTGTCTCAAATTGAGGGACGAACATAGGCTGAGGGTGTTTGACAATAGGGTGCTGGGACACATCTTCAAGAAGGGGGCTAAGGCAATAAACGAAATTATCTGGCGCAGGATAGGGACAGGTGGCGGACTCCTGTGAATACGTTAATGGACCTTCGGGTTCTAACAATGCAAATAATTTCTTGACTAGCTTAGGAGGAGATGGCTTCTATAGAAGGATTCTGCTACATGCAGTGAGTGAGTAAGTGAGTCAGTCAGTCAGTCAACCAGTCAGTCACTCAGCTAACCAGTCAGTACCTCAAATTATATAATTTTGGGTGTTCGGTAGGACTAGCAAATAACGACACGAAGATGTGGAACGAAGTGGTCTTCTCTTCACTGATGCGTACTGCCGCATTTGTTTGCATAGAAATACAAATAACAAAATGAATCTCAAAAGAGTTGGTGTCCCGTCGAAATCCTAAAGAGATACCTCCCAAATACAAGTCACTACCGTTACCAATAAGATAGCGTGTTCGGCTTCCACACATTGTGACAAAATCTTATATGTGTGTGTATGTACGTTTGTATGTGTGCGTGTATAATGCATGTATGCATAAAAAGCAATTCCATTACAGGCCTGGACAGGCCCTGAGTGTTCCAGGAGGTTGAGGCTCCCAGATTTCAAGACAATCGGCATATGAAGTCCTAAGCACCGGCCGCCTTTACCCCCAGGAAATATTCTTGGTACTCATTTGTGTTAGAGGCTGAGTCAACCCCAGGGCCAGAGTGCGGCCGGAAGGATGTCAATGAAGAATTGCAATGACACTATCGGGAATCGAACCCGCGACCTTTCGAATTGTAGAAACCAACTGCGCCACCGAGTACCCGCATGTATGTATGTATGTATTATGTATTTATGTACGAATGTATGCATGTGTGTACGTATTTGTTTATTTACATATGTATGTACATATGTGTATGCATGTATGTTTGTACGCACGTAGGCATGTATGTATGTATTATACGCCGGTTATGTATGTAGGCATGTATGAATGCAATTTAATTACCTTATTCATTGCTAGCTGTTGCTGCGGAGTTAGAGGTTAAGGGGGTGTTTAAGAGAGAGAGGCCTGCGTAAGCGTCAGCAAGGGTTTTCTGTCCATTTCAAAAACGTTCACAGAAATTTCACGCTACGAATGTAAGCCAAACACAGTCAATGTTATTGGAAAAGGTATCGTACCGCTGCGAGCCGAGCAGCGACCACGTCGTGACGACTGCAGCCAATGAAATTCCTCGGAGAGCTCACACAGTAAGTTGCATAGTCCCTACAATACTTACGTTTGTATAGACATCCTACGTGTGTATTTACAGCATGCTTCCATGCACCGCATGTATGGAGGCAGAAGTGTGTGTGTGTGCGTGCGTGTGTGTGTGCGTGTACGGGCGCATGGCCAACAGTTAACACACTAAATACCAATAAAGCAGATTTATATAAGCATATTTGTATATTTTTTCGATTCAGTCGGTGTTTTGGAAAAAAAACAGATAGCACTTTTCAGCCATCGGACACGTTCTGCCGCGCTACGAAATTATTCAATTTGGTCCTTTCTAAAAGTCGCAAGAATTAAGGTTCTCACTGCGGTGTTGCTGCAGATACAAGCCTTCTGGGATGACACGATGTCTTTGGGAGATTAGTGTCCGAAATATCGAAAGACTGGTGGTATCTTAATCTTCAGGGTCAAGAAGTCATTCTTCCCTGATTCACTTTCTTCTGAGCAAGACGGCAGTATGATTCTCCGAAACGTCGGCAGTAGGCTAATCCCCCTAGACGTCGCCACGTCGCAGAAGAGTTGAATGTTTAGTCAACGAAGACAGCTACATATGTTCAAAATAATGCCGCTCTCTTACTCAACTTTCATCAGATTTACTTCATCTGTAGAGATCTGAATTTTGATATAAAACTGTGACTTGATACGGGCGTCAGTATTTTATGGAAACTCTCGTCGCGGCATGTTTCAAAATGGTTTCTTTGGTAGAGAAAACCCAGTAAGTTAAAAAAGACAGTACAAGTCAATTTTCGTACGCTGCTTGCATTAACGCCATTTAACTTGCTGAATATAACGTGGTATTTATCAGAATATCAACCACAAATCATTTTCCCAGAATGATTAATGCCTTCAAAATGGCGTATATTGCAGTAGTCGGCAAAAACGGCACGCAAAGAAAATTTGATCGTTGGTAGGAAGGAACTGGATTTTGATCCAGCTGCGTGGGCGGGAATTCATCGCACGGAATACTTGGCTCTCAAGGCGTGCAGTGCTCGTCTGATGCGGCTTCGGAAGAGGGGGGGGGGGGTGCTTGGGGGAGGGGCGGGGGGGGGGGACAATACCGCCCACAAGGACCAACACTCTGGCCAAAAACCAACCCAAACCCAAGATTTTCACCAAACCCCTCCCCACG
>Ga0123352_10018702_pt1 | contig 11045 bp, 5 predicted proteins | sample TergutLab28metaG_FD_89700 | JGI IMG/M metagenome (GOLD analysis project Ga0123352, IMG submission 89700) | Labiotermes labralis P1 segment gut microbial communities from Petit-Saut dam, French Guiana - Lab288 P1 | ecosystem: Host-associated > Arthropoda: Insects > Digestive system > Gut ... | reverse complement strand
TTTAGAATTGTCATTTGTTATTTGTGGCAAGTCATTAATATAAAGTAGAAAAAGTAATGGACCAAGTATTGATCCTTGAGGTACACCATGTGTTATTTCACCCCAATTTGAGCATGAAATAGAGGAATAATTATTTAAGACCACCCTTTAATATCTACCTTTAAGATAAGATTTAAGTAATCTAAAGTTTAAGATTTAAGTAGTTTGTAGGTTATTCCTGTTATTCCATAATACTCTAATTTTGTTAGTAATATGTTGTGATTAACGCAATCGAAAGCCTTCTGTACATTGCAAAAAATGCCTCCAACCATCAATCCGTTATTCAGCGCACTTAAGATCTTGTCAATTAGTTTATATGAGGCCTTTTCTGTTGATGAGGAGGTTCTAAAACCGAATTGTTCAACAGCTAAAATATTATTGGTCCCAATATGTTTTAATAGTCTCATATACAATTCGTTTAAAGACCTTGGAAAGTGAAGTTAGGAAAGAAATTGGTCTGTAATTGGTTATGTTTTCCTTATCTCCTTTCTTCAATAAGGGTTTTACCATAGCATGTTTTAGTCTAGTAGGAAAAGTTCCAGATAGCATAGACTTATTACATATATAACTCAAAGGAGAACTAATCTTTAATATCTTTGTACAAACCTCATCATAGCCAGAGGATTCCTTCATTTTTAAGGAGTTAATAATTTTTTCAGTTTCTTTAGGTGATGTATTTTTAAACTTTATACTAAGAAAGGGTTTATGAAATAGGTTTAGCAAGTAATAGTTTGGGTTTTTGTTAATGTTGTGACCTTGTTTGTTGGTGCATCTAACATCTTGAAGAATATTTGCAGTTATTGACAAAAAATCCTTATTAAAAGCTTTGGTAGAGTTTTGATTGTTGTTAATAGTTGCAGTTATAGGTCCTTTTAGTCTATTTGTTTGTGCTTTTATAATATTCCAAGTTGTCCTCATTTTATTGGTAGAGTTAATAATTCTGTTATTATACATATACTTTTTGCCTCTTTAATAACACTAGTTAGGACCGTGCATCATGAATCAAATTTAATAATTTTCCAACACAATGCGACTTATTCAGTTTATAACATTTCTGTAGGTAGCTCTACATGTTTTGGGTGCTGACACCCATCATCAGGAGCTCATACGGCTGTAATTACAGCTTCTGGTATTGATTAACCGGATCTACTACCATCCGCTCTCGTTGTTGAGTTGTTCCAACTCAACAACGGGTGTCAACACTTGAAACATGTAGTGCTGCCTACAGAAATGTCATAAACTGAGTAAGTCGCATCTTATTAAATTTGTACAATAATGAGTTGCCACAGCAACCTGGAGGGATTTGTTCGCCCCTTATCCAACCCTTGTGTATCTGACTATCAGCACCTGTGGAATGAGTAATGATTTTGTAAAACTAATGCTAAGATAACTTCAACAGAAGCAAAGCTTAGCAAATCAAAATGTAAGCCAAATAGAGGAAAGCCATAATAACTGATCTGGTACTATGTATAGCAATGTTCTATCACAAGAAAATGAGGCGAGATTTCCAGTCCATCCTTACTAAACTTGTCTTATGCTGCAGTTTCTCAGATATACATATGAATAAACACTGTGGGGCACAGTTCTGATATTAATTAAATAATCTGGTGTCTTCCGCAAGCACTAAATGAAATGCTGATGGCTTTCACACCAAATTCAAAAGACCACATTTATCAGCAACAAAATTGTTCTTTTACTTCATCAAGCATCATACCATTATGGCACATGGGGGAGCAAAGGTATAATGCCCTGTATTTCTAAACTTGGCTCTAAAGTGACATAAGTGTGTCAGCTTCATGCCCAGCCTACAGTACCTCCAAGAAAAGAGCCACAGGTACCCAATGAATAGAAGGTATGGTGGACTCCAGAGCCAGTCTGGATGATCTGGAGAAGATTAAAGATTAAAATCTCCTTTTCCTGCCAGGAGATCCAGCCCAACAAAATTTATTTCAATTAAACAATCTCCATTTTTGCAGTGAACATTCCGCACAAAACAGCTTTCATTGTAACAAATGATAGTCTACTATGTCAACATCTGACAGACAGAAGGAAAATGGAACTGGAAAACTTCTCTAGAAAGTGAAATGAAGTAACAGATCAGCATATTTTTTGTTTTGTTACCATAATCAGACTGACTATTGGAACCACACAGCCCATGCAGAGGACCAGGAGATCTTTTCCTGGGGAAAAAATTCTGACAGCTGCAAGCCAACCCACTTACCTCTATCTACTATCACAAATCTGTGGAGCCCTACCATCATGTACTAGAGAAGCTGACTGTTACAAAATTATTTCAATGTCATATTGATTTACAATAAAAATAATTTATCATGGTTTTCTTACTACAAGTAGAGGTAAATGTTCTTAAAATGAACTACTGTGGCCAGCTTAAAAGCATAAGCATCATTAATACCATTACATTTATGGACTGACAATGGGAAAAGATTTTTCCTGGCGTAAAATGTCTAATCAAGGAATTGTAAGACCTAATTACACACCTAGTAGACGTGGCAACAAAAGAAAATCACAAATTTAAGATATACATCAACAAATCTCAAACAACCTTACCTCATTGCAACATTGCTGCCATCAATAATAATCGGCCGTAGACCGCTTCTAACAGGATTTGGATTTGGATTGTACAGGTTGGTACCATACAGACTTGCACACGGAGCATTGGGCGGGCCCACTCGGTTATTAAATGGCTGTAGACCCACCCTCACAGCATTATTAGTCCAATGCTGTAAACCACTGCCCTGTACACCTGTTGAGACTGCACTGGTCACATTCATTTGGTTATATCCCACAGTACTTGAAACAGCAGTAAATGCACAGTCCTGCATCCATCCAACACCAAAATTTGAAGCCGGAGCAAAGTTTGAACTTGCAGCTGCAGCAGTAGGATTTGGCACAATACCCGGATGTACATTAAGATTTCTAACTGAAATTAATCCATTTGGTTTATTTTGTACAGTCTGAAGCACATTACGCAATAGACACACATCTCCTTCAAGCACTGTTTTAAGTTTCTGTTTAATTTTCTTCCTCCTCTTTCTTGCATGACAACCAATACTTTTTCGCGTTGCACATTCACGTGGGTGAAACTTGTTGGACTGTCTCGAAAGAGTACCTGGACCTACTGGCACAACATCTGAAGTTCCAACATGTTTGGTAGAAAATAATGTATCAATAACAACCACATCACTGGTGCTGCTACAGTCTGATTGAGGTTCTGGATCAATATCAAGGATTTTGACTTCACTGTCACTTCCCAGACTGATGACAGAACATGAATCATCCTCCTGTGTTGAACCTTGATTATTATGTTTAAATACTTTAAATGAATCATTTATCTTTTGAGACACTGTTTCCACTAAAATGCCTTGATGTCCTTGCTTTATGCTCGGATTTTTTAATACAGAATTATTAACTTCATGAACCATTTCCACACATTTCAATTTTTTATCAGTGGTACTATCAATGGCTGAGCATACATTCATTGTGCACTTTTCTTTTTCACTTCTTACATTTGTCACATCTCCAATAATGGGGTTATAAGCTGGCATTGTGCTTCTACCATTGCTACCATCAGATGGAGACATTTTAGCAGAACATGACGACCGTATGCTGCTTACAGCAGCTAAGTTGGTATGACTGTTACTGTCTGAATAAATAGATGTCATATTCAAAGATGTTTGGTGAAGGTATATTGAACCATTTGTGTTGGAAATGTCAGGAGATACACTTGACTCATCTGTCCCAGCAACAGGTAAAGTGGAACCTAGGCTATGTCTTGTAACTGCAGTCATGGAAACCACACTGCTTGCTGCAACTGCCATAGGCCGCAGACAGCCCTTATCACCATCTTTCTTTAATGAACTATGAGCAGTTTCACGGCCAGTAAAATTCACACCATGAAATAACTTTTTCCTTTTCCCTTTCATCTTTGAAACCTTTGCACTTCTCTTCTTAGTGTCACATTCTAAGGATTCAATTTCTTCCAATGTTTGTTTCCCTGAACGCAGCTTCATTTCAACTTCTGTCCTTTTCTCCTTTAACTTTTAAATGTTTATGTTAACTTTGACTGCAACCTGTTAAATTTGGAATAACAAACACAATTATAACAAAATCACATACCTCAGTTACAGTCATATTGAACACAAGCAATGCATCTATCAAATAAATTGTCTGTATACACATTCACACATCCAGAAACATGCATGCAGAAAAAATAACTCCCTAGTAGTTACACCTACGGATTACACTACTAATCCCATAAATGGAAGAGGAAAGGGAAGGATAGAATATTGCTGATAGATATTGTAACTGTTACACATTGTTAGGATGGGTGGTTGATTAGGCAAACATACAGGAAGGCAGAAACCTCTGAGTAAATAATTCATTGACAGCTTACTAAAATTATATTTTTACTTTGGCATACTATTGGTATTCTTATTGATATGACTGAAATTTTGGTCAAAGTTGAATGTGAAGTCATGAAAATTATGAAAGAGTCAGTTGTAATCTACTTGAGCTCTTTGTTCTATAACAATTGCTGCTAAAACAGACTGACCTCACATTTCTCGAATGACAGATAAGAAGTGATCTATTTTGAGCTATTCAGCTGCACTTAAAATACAATAAATATGGTAATTTGGATGTAAAATGATGTAGGACTGACTACAACCTACCTAAAGTTATTATCATAACATTTATCCTGGATGGACCGCAGACAGCAACAAATAGCCTCAGTCATAAGACACAGGGTTCAAATTGATATTTTAACCAAAGACCCCTGAATACAAAGCAGGAGTGGTTTAAAAACTCAAACCACAATAATGAGAAGCAAACAGAAACAATAATCATAAATTCCCACTCTGTAAGAAATGTGCATATGAAAACATGACTCCAAATTCTGAACAGCCATTCCACCCACACAAAATACACAAGACATGAAATGTGAGCAAAACACCAAGAATAAAGTGCAAGAACATTCACGTGGGCTGCACATCATTTCTGTGATGTCAGCAGAACACCCTTTTGTACCAATAAAGGAGATGATTTGCCTTGTTTACTGTCTTGAATAGTCACAGTACCCACTTACATCATTTTAAATGAGGTGTGCAGCTGTAATACTGACAGGATGCTTAAAAAATTATTTCCAGCAATATTTCCGAGCATGACAAGAGACTTCAGAAGGCAAGTACAGTAGTTTAGGTACTGAAACCATATATATATATATTTCCTTTTATAAAATCAGTCCCTCTATTTATCACCACCCACTATCACTAAGAAAGTATCATAACTAGATCAACTGATGACCCAAAACATACTTATGTTACTACTTCATTTGTTAATATCCTAACTTTCCTACATTCCCCTACCAAAAAATTAATGGTTTCATCTAAAACTTTTCTGATCAGTTTAATTCCTAACAAGGACACACAACCTTTTTCTCCTACACAGCATCCACAACAACTCTGTGGCCCATCCAGCCTCCTATTCAATGGGTAGCGAGGGTTCCTTCCATGGGGATAAAGAAATCAGGGTATGAATCTGACCATTCACCTTCATCTAGAGCGACAGTAAGGAATAAGTGAAGCTACCCCTCTCCTTATCCATTTATCATCATGGCATACACAAAGATAATTTTGCCTTACTTTAAGGTGCTGTGTAATGAGACAGTCAAATTTATATTAAAAAAAAAAAAACTACAAAGTGTTCATTATGCAGTCTGATATAACCAAAGACTGTAAACACACAACAGTAACAGGGTTCCAATTATTGTACCAAAATTCTTAAAAGAAAAGTAACTGCAATCGACAGACTATATAATGGACATATGACACTTATTGGGTCTTAAAATCAAATGACAGAAACAAGCCTAAGAACAAAAGGAAATTTTATAATGCCTTAACAACGGTACTCTTTAATGATACTGCTGCACTAACACCGCATAAGGAATACACTTATTCTGCAACCTATGACCAGCCTACATCCTTTATTCACTGACACTTCAAAATGCTCTTGCTTCACTAACACAAGTAGCATTCATCAGTGAACATGTTATGTAAAAATCCTAGGTTGTAATACTTCCCATTCCTCTCACATCTTACAGAATTCACATCCTCTCATGGTTGAAAACACACATAACTTCGAAAACCAACGGTACTGCTGGCAATATGCTCAATTTATAGAACACCCAGAACTGTAATTAAGAGTAATCTTATTAACGAGATAAACTCGGATCACAGTTGGCAGCACAGGTAACGTAATGAATTAATATGGTAATGACAAGTTCGAATCATGTTTGCCAGCATCCACAAAGGTTATGCTTTGACGCTTCATTGCAGTGACAGAAACTCATCTCACGACTGGCAACCTATAAAGACACAGAAAACGTGTCTAAATACGAAGAGAATGCGTCCAGTTTTCATGTTACTCACAGAACCTCTGTCTACATCGACCACATTTTCTTCAGTGTATGCTGGCAACACAGGCGCATTATGAGCTCCATTACATCAAGCTCCAAAACACAGCAACACATAGAAGAAGCTACTTATTTCGACTACATTACAATTTTCACTATAAATATTGCTTCCGTTGCAGACACAAGAATTCCAAATCATCGTGAATAAAAAATTGTCAAGACTTAAGTACTATAGGGCATACAAACACACGCCTCCAAATTCTGTATTACTTCGGTCCAGATACCAAATTTACTACTTGCGTAGAAAAATGAACTGTAAGTGTATATTATACATCAATAGGACAGTCTTATGATGGTACCACGCTATAAATTACTATTACTGCTAATTTGTCTTTGCCAATAATTACGACATGCACTTCAAGTTAAATTATAATTTCCGCATATCTGTAACTGCACTAACCACCGATGTAAGCTGCACATACCTACGTCCACAGATCAGGATACATGTAACCCAACCACGACTTCCATCACTTGGATTTTAAATTTGGTTACATACCGTGCACAGATTACTGCAAAGCAGTCACAGATAAGTTTACTGCAGTACTGCGATCTATTGAGAATTCAGTACACTACAGAAATCATATTAATTTCAATAGAGATCGCCACCAGCCGAAGTCATAAATTCTGTGTACCTATAGATTTATAATCCGTGGTAGACATGGATTAAACGTATCACGTTTTGGATATACTCATACTCTGTGCCCATGCTTTGGCTATTACAGATCATCTGCTATGGTCCTGTAACAGTTGCGTGAATGGTGGATACTTTACGTCGTGTTCGTAATCATTCGGAATGCGCACAAAACTAGTCCTAACCAAAATAGAAGTTTTTTTTTTACATACAATTCCCTTTAGAATACAAACTGTCTTTCGGCACAGTCACACCATTTCGTCGGAAAATACCGGTATCTCCAAATGTCTTGCATTTGCACTGGCCATTCAAAACGCAGCAGTTCGCAACGATACGACGAAATCCATGTTTAGTGCGGCCACATGGCTGTAGTGTTTCAGTTGCGGATGGATGAGGTTCCGGCCTCATATAGAGGTTACTACAGCTTGCCCTGTTGACCTTCACATTAACTTCGTACAAGGCAGTACTTCCGTAACTTTTTTACTAGCAGATCACTTTCGGCTTCGAAAAATAACCGCGGATCCTCACATCGTTGCTCGCGTAAATATGATGATAGGTATCCAAAATTAATAGTTAAGAACTGATTTTAGATAGCTAGAATACATACCAATAGCAATGTAACAATGCACTGCATGATTCGACTTGTCTTAAAATGAGTTGCTTGCTTCATGGTTATAGGAAGTTTCTTAATTAGATATTCTTAGTCATACCAAATAAACACATCACCAATTAAACAACATCCACGTTTTTTTTTAAATATTCCGTTAATTTTAGAAGTATGTGAACTTCGAACTAACCATTACAGAAACGTGCCCATGGATCCCCTGGGAACTAGTCATGGATTCCTTGGGATCTGCAAAGCACACTTTGGGAACCACTGCAATATATCATAGTGTCTACTATTCCCATCATACCATGTTAAGAAACATGAATATCTTTGTAGGATTTATATCAGGATATTTGTCCCCTTGGTTGCACATTGCTTAAAAAAATAAAAACTGGAATGAAAGAGCATAATCTCAGGTGTCATTACAAGAGAGACCATGATGAAAAGTACAAGGACTCCATTTATTAACTGAGAAAAAATAAAATCAGCCAGCATAGGCTTGATTGTACTTCACAATGCATTTCATAAACAAAGCAGTCAACAAATCTGCCATATATGCTGGTTATGTAGTGGCAGAAACAAATGAAAAAGGAGAAAGACCCTTTCAAGACTCTGAACCTCTGAAGCATCTGTTGGTTGTAGCTGAGGAAGAATTTCTACATCCATTGCTATGCACCCACAATGCATGAAAGTAATGACATCATGGAACATTAATTGATGATACATACTCATGACATTAATAGTGACTTTTTATTTGCAAACTGTAAGAGACAAACACAGACAAATCCATGCCAGTTGCCTGGTAAGAAATGGGTCATGGCTCTCACATTTATTGCACACAAAATTACTTATCATAACATGGAACTTCAAGGACACAGTAAATTACCATGACACATGCTTTCTAATGTCAACAATTCTGAAGTCAAACTAGGCCTGCTGTATAAAGATATCAACAACAAATCATTCACATGTTCTGCCTTGCAAAACTGCTTTAAAAAATCTTCCACCTCACCAAGTGACTGGCAGACACTGAAGGACAAGTTCTTTGGCATCACTCAACAACTCCAAACTGAATTTTGTTTGTTTATACTATGACAATTCAATGACTCCAACACTTTCTTCCACTAAAATTTACGAGTATTTGTATGCACTGTACACCTTACCCTTAATAACGTCACATTATAATTTCACCTCTACGAATAATAGGAAAATGTGACCACAGTCAAGGATATACAGCAAACTTCATATAATCTACTCACACAGGGCAGGATAGGTGCCGAATTACTCGGTATTCTGAATCAACTATATTGACCTAAGTTCTTACAGTAATTTTTTGTTACTACTTCCATACTTGGGCTGTACACCTAATCAGAGGAGTAGTCCATCTGGAAATGTCCTTCATTTACTGGTTTAGGGTCATGAAAGTCCTCGTCTGTGTTTTCTTAGTCTTGATAGCTGAAGGCATTCATGGAATATAATACAAGGGGTCAGGACATAGCACAACAGTTGTTGTGCACACACACTTGGAGGACCTTTTCAGCGTGTCCTTGAGATCTATTTGTTTCAATGAAGAACGATTTTCTGGTACAAGCAAAACTTCTGGTCTTGGGACTACTCTCCTCAAGTGCTGGATTAACAGGATTCCCATATTATTGAATATCCAACCAAAGGAATTCTGCTGCACACTTATGATGGTGAAGTACCCATTTCCTGCCTTGTTGCATTCTTTTCTTCCAACTGTCTTCGGCTATGGAAACGGAAATCAAGCTACTCTACATATGCAAGGCACAGCCCACTCACAGCAACAGCTCACTCAAAGTGCACTTCCCACACCAAAGCACCTTACTGCTTGTACATAAGAGATGGGCAAAACCCTCACCTACAACATGAGGGTCTCCAGTCTATCAATGCTTATAATTGGTATGTAAATAAAGTCAACATAATCTTTAAATGAAGCCAACTACGTGCACAATTTTTCTTAGTATTTTTATTTCTTTTCTCGACATGTTTTGGGCGACTATGTGCCCATCATCAGGAGAAACAACTGTATTTATGCGACACTTGGTACTTGTTATTCTGTATGGGTGACTGTCTGTGATGCAGGGTGGAATGAAACATTTGCATAAATACAGTTGTTTCTACTGATGATGGGCACATAGTTGCCCGAAACATGTAGAGAAAATAAACAAAAATACTAAGAAAAATTGTGCACCAAGTTGGCTTTATTTCAAAGATTATACAGGGACGCATGGTCAACAAAACAAAAGTCAACATAACTTGTTGTGTTGACTGTTTAAAGTTGTGTTAACTGTTTATTTATACTGTGTTGACTGTTTATTTACATAATAATTACACCACAACAAAACAGGATGCCTAACCTCAAAAATGGTTTAAGATTTTCACCAACGCATGAAACTGTAAGTACCGTTATCAACTCTACATGAGCCACCTTCGCGAAAGTACAAATTATAGCTGGTATTCTACTGTGAATGAAATTGACAACATTTCTTCTCTTCCTTACTTTAGGTGATGCTCCTGTTCATTTTCATGTCTTATTTGTTTCCTCCTTTAATTCTGTACAGCAGACAGGAAAATTGTCTAAGCAGGCTGATTCAAGAGAAAAACTGAAATGTGTGGACAGACAGTCCAGAACTCTGCACAGTGTTCATTCACACAATTTGAGCAAAGAACACTACACAATGTGACCTCTCAAAACACAATGTCAAAACAACAGCTGAATGATAGCAGCATCTTTAGAATGACTGATATGACAGCAGTTATTTTAAGTTGAAATGTAATTGTAGTGAATATCTGGAAGGACAAAGAGGAAGACATTGGAAAGGTTGTTACCATAACATGAGTAATCTGTTTTATAATATGAATTAATTATTAATATACAGTTCATATGCCTTGCAATCACATCACAAGTAATGAGTAGTATAACATTACACACACACTACATAACTTCAAGTCCCCATCAGCTAGCACCAAGAGTTTCTGATGTTGACACTTCACAGAAAAGTTCAAATTGTATGTTGTACAAGCTACTAATCATACATCACTCAACATCTGAAGAAATTAATCCTACAGAAAGAAACAATTTAGACAAAACATAAACTGAATAAAAAAAAAAAAAAAAAAAAAAAAAAACCCAAAGAAAAAAAATTTTTTCACCCCCCACCAAAATTATACTAGAAGGCACAAAAGAAAAAAAAAAAGGAAAAAGACGGAAGAAAACCGCTGGCCAAAAAAACAAAGGGAGGGGGGGTCTGGCAGCG
>Ga0123352_10018700_pt1 | contig 11046 bp, 7 predicted proteins | sample TergutLab28metaG_FD_89700 | JGI IMG/M metagenome (GOLD analysis project Ga0123352, IMG submission 89700) | Labiotermes labralis P1 segment gut microbial communities from Petit-Saut dam, French Guiana - Lab288 P1 | ecosystem: Host-associated > Arthropoda: Insects > Digestive system > Gut ... | reverse complement strand
TTTTTTTTTTTTTTTTTTTTTTTTTTAAATAAAGAGGGAATATATTAGTGGGTTAAAGAGAATATTTGTAAATGTGTTTTATAATTTTTTTTTTTTTTTTTTGGCGCGGAGCTATGCTTTCAGTATTCAAAACTGGTACTCCATATTTATTCACCAACTAATAATTTTTCACTTTGGTACTGAATTTTGTGTTCATTTGTTATAGGTTACTTTTATTAAAAAAAAAAAATTTTTTTCAGCCAGTAGTATTGACACAGAAATGAAGTTTCCATGCATGTGATTTATTGTAATGTTAATGTAATATACATGATATGTTAGGTACTCTGTATGTTCATTAATGATGCCACAAATCTTTGGTGTCTTATACAAACACAATTTTATAATTTACAATGTGCAACTGCTGTAGACCATAGTGTGATACAACTGATGGTCCTGGTCTTCTAATCAGACATTGAGTTGGACATTGCTGTAGGCTGTGTCATGTAATTAGATAGTAATCACCAGAGATTAAATGAACACTCATTTAGACACAATTGTTTTCTGAAAATAGCTGCCCTCTAATCAGGTTGTATCTTTCATGAAACTCCTGGTATTTTTTAGTAAGAAGCTTGGTGGTTACTAAGCTGATTTAACATAATGAAACAATGAGAGTTAAATTATTAACTCTGGTTTCATTGTTTAGATAAAATAGTGTTACTTAACCTTTTAGCAAACCTTAAAGCATTATTTGAGACTAAAGCAGTATTTCACCTAAGTGGTTTAGTGTGCACTCACCACAGTGGGTCTCCCATTAATTGTACTTCTGATGAATTTCTGTTATAAATTCATAATGCAGGTCTATGTTATCATCTGTAAAATTTTTAAGTATGGTATGTGGCAGAGAATTTGGTACTGTAATCCTGAGGGCAGTCATTTTAACATAAGCTATAATATGGTTGTGTGTTTTCATGGTAATTTAATAATCCTTTAATAGTACTTTAAAATTTGCTTTTTTGATTAGCCACTGAAAATTATAATGTGTCATGTATGTCACATCTTTGAATTCTCTGTAACTTACAGTGTATGATTTTACCAAAGCAATGAAACCAGTTGTATCAAAGCTGTATGTATACCTTTACTGACCCACTAACCCAATGTAACAGAAGTATCAGAATTTGTTTGTACCCATTAACTCATTTGTTGACATTTCAGTGCTGATTCTCAAATCCTTGAAGTGTGTAGAAAGCAAATCATTTGCCATAGATGGTAAATTTATGCTTTGAGTATAAATTAGACAGTATTAAAATCAGTTACATAAAGGTTTTCCAGAAACTTAATGGAATCAAATTTAAATTGTTGGGCTGTACAAATTCTTGCATTTTATCATATATCTGTCTTGTAGCATTTGTTTTCCTTCTTTTGAATTATATTTTCTGCACTATTGGTTCATATTTTATGCTATTTGTACAGCATTTTGCATGCATATATGAGTTTTAGTAAAATAAGTTGCTGTGAAATAGTTGAAAAAGCAAAGAGACTTTATCTCTTTGAGAGCACAAAGGTATATTGAAGACAGAATATGAAATTACATATTTTGCATGCAGGTTTGAGATGGCAGATGAGTTTGGTGTAACATTCTGCAAGGATATTTGTCTTCAGTCTTTGCCAGTCTGTTTTTCTGATCCTCCTCCTATTCTGTCGAATTCCACATGTACAGACACTCTGGTAATGAAGCCTGTAGGTTCAATGCTGCTAATACCAAAACCCACCACTGGACATAATCCTGTGCCAGTTGTATCCACCTACAGTTCACATAGCTTTCTTACCTAACATCTCCTTGGAGTTATTAGGTGCTCTTTCCCAGGATGCATGCATATTCTGTGTGCATTCCTTGTTTGCCCCATCCTAGCCACTCTTGTCCAATACATAAAAATTATCCTTTTGTTTTTGTACTCTTCTACTTTGAATCACACACTAAACTTCTGTTGCGAATATGCTTTCCAATATGTGTGTTGGTTTTTCCCATTTCTGCTTTCATAATTTATTTGCTTGTGTTGTTATTCATACTTTACATTCAGTGTCATACAATTGTACAGCCACATAATAACAACATGCAGTATGATGGGGTCGCAAAGCAGCTTCACAAGAATGTTTTTATTATTAGGTTGTTTGCTTGCTATGCGAGGCAGTCAAATGAAATTGTTTGTCTGTCATATTTCCCCTGCATTCTTTGTCTCGCTTTAGTGCAGTTCATCATGGAAGTAGTTGTGGAACATCCAGTGCAGAATTTAAAATTCTGGAACAGTTTGTAACAGGTGTAAGTTATGGGTCATTTCTGAAACGTGGCACAGTAATGTATGTGAATTGACATGTATGTCTCTTGATTGTACTTTGACTTCAGTTGTAGAAATTAATATTTATAATTATTTGATCAAGTTCACCTTCCCTCAACGTTATACATTTATTTGTAGAATATATTCTAAAGGCTATATTAACAGCAGTAGTATTTAAAACCTTTTAATGGAAAGTTTTATGAACCAGCTTGTCCAGCAGTCAGCAAACAGCTGTTAACTGGATTAAAATTGTTTGTTTTTGTCTCACTTAAGTGTAATATTAGATTTTTTTTAGTAAATTCAGTTGCATGGTATGTCTTTTTTTTTTTTTTGGCATCAAATTCCTTCCGATTCAGACTGTTTAAGAAATTCGTTAATGTAACTTGTGGGTGTCATTATGTATTGTTGTAAACTGCACTGACACTGGAAGTCCTCTCCCTGCAAAGTGTAAGATAGTGAGGGTGAAATAAATGAATGTTATCCTTTGTTGTATTCTGACATTTTAGTCATGTGTGAAACAAATTTAATTATCCTTCAGGTTTTGAATCTTTATTTACGGTTTCATAAAGTGTGACACTGGATTACCTTAGTAAGACCGAACAATACAATGTGAATATGGATTATATCATACAGTGAGTACAGCCATTTATTCGCCAGCCCAGTTGAAGATTTTTGTTTGCCTTGCTAAATAGTAACTGCTCCAAAAATTCACACAACAAACAATTTTTAGAGGATTCCCTACTTTTTAAAAGTTTCATAAAATTTTATTTGAACAGAAATCACTGTATAAGTGCTTATAACATTACATTTTTCATTCTTGTTTGTCATGAAAATGGCTGTATAGAATATCTGGTATGTGTTTCTGCATGAGTGTTAAAGGGCTCCATGTAGTATGAAAGGATTGCTTCAGATGCATAATTCAGTATGGTCACTTTATGAAGTAAAAGAAAAATGCCTTGTGTGGATCTCACATCTGCCTGTGGGGTAAGTAGAGAGTTTGTTGGATTCCCATGCAGTTTGATTTAGTTCTTCAATATAGTTGTAAAGCAAGTGTAACTTTTTTTAAAATTGGTTCAGTGATAATTTACTTAAAATACAAATAAATTTCCACCCATATTTTTCATAATTCATGAATGATTTAGGTGAAATTCAGTAGTGTTATTAAGCAGCTGTGAGTTTTATGGAAGTCTCTGCAGTAACAGCCATATTTTACTTAAGGGTTCAAATGGAATTTTCCTTGTATTTCCTAAAGTTTTAATTTAATTTGGATAAAACTGATTAGAAGATAGCCCCCCAAAAAATTTATTGAGTGGCTGTTTCTCAAAAATCAGTACACTCTCCTACTTAACTTAGTGATTGTAAATTAATTTCTGCTGATTCTTGCTGCATTTATTGTGTGATTTGGATGAAACTGGATATAAGAGATCTATACGTACCTCTGCTCAGCATTTGTGATTTTCGTGCAAACTGGCACAGGGAAGGTAGCAATTTTCATGTGGGTGTAAATGAAATCACTGTTATGTATGTGCCATGAAACTGTAAATTCTGTGCACCACATCTTGAAGTACGCCATTTGCAGTCTTAGTGTTCAGTAATGTGCTGTTCCTTACTTAGTTTATCATATGCTATTTATGAGTACTTGCAGCCAGTTCTAAAACATCTAGGATTGTTTTCACTTAGGCAAGCCTAGTAGAGATGGTTTAAATAACCTTAAAATAGGCTGTGGCCAATTCTGCATTAGGAAATCGCAGGTTATTGTGATTGCTTTCACTGTTTTCTGTGTAAAGTATGGAACTCGAGGTACAAATACCTCTTGCAAGGAAAGCATAGTGGTGGGAGGGAAGGTGAACTTGCAGCAGTGTTTGACCATACATACTTCACAACCATTTTTATTGATGTGTTTTAAGTGATAGATGAGTATGGATGTTAGTGAAATTCTCATGTTCCTTGGGTATATGAATATGGCTTATAATGTCTTGTGAAACTTTCCATCCCTTCTATACTCTTCTGGATCTTGTTTATATTATGGCATTTTTCCCAAAAATATACATTGTTAATTCACAAGATTGTTCATTTTTATTGCTGAAAGTTAAATATATATATATATATATATATTTGGCCATTTATGCATTTTAACATAAGAGTTTAGTGATGAAAATAGAGTCCATACCAATCTTGTAGTAGCCATTCAAAAATACACTTCCGTTGCGTGCTTAGAAATTATATTATTTATGTTTTAACACTGAGAGGCTAAACAAATTGCGAGAGATTGAAAGCCAGTCGGGAGGTAGTGGGTGTCCTAAAAATATATGTTAATATTTACTTATTGTATTTGTTTATAAGATGGTACAATGTAGTCTCATTTACCTACACTGAATGAAGAATGTTTTCTGCATTATAAAACAGAGAACATGTGATGTAACTAGGCATTTAATATTCATAGATGTGCTACAAGAAAACATATAGCCCATATTTTAGGGGTTATTATTGCAAATAAATTATGTAATTTCAATTCTGAATTTCATTCAGTGTATGAAGCAGTGGATTTTGTAGAATTTTTTCAGTGCAGTATAACATTCTGACATAAATGGAAAAAATTGGCAAGTCAGTGCAGTGATGACCAACCAGCACTTCTGTCACTGTTGTGGTAAACAAATTAATTGTTTGTTATACTGAACAAATGTTTGTTGGAAAAATTCTGATATTGAGAAGGGGATGTGTCACACACACACACACACACACACCACACACACAGACGTACGTATGTACGTACGTACATACATACATATGTATGTGCATACTATATGCACCCCCATCCCATTTGGTTGCATAGATATCTACAAAATACAAATTCAGTATAAAGCTTCCTGCATGTAAGAATTTTGTTGGATATAATTATAATCAGTGCCAGTCTAATCAGTACATGTGTGATAATTTTAATTAGTTGCCAAAGGATACAGTGGAGTGTGGCAGCAAGTATAGTGTTAAGAAAAAAAGAAACAAAGGCTGAATATCATGTTAGGGACATTTTATACTCATTAGGACCTATGACCTTAATTTTCAGCATTGAAAGTTGTGATTCTGTTTACAGATTAATTTCAAGCGTAATATATGATCTTATTTAAAAAATTATGTGCTGTATGGTATTTGCAACTGTATTAGAGAAACTGCTTAGGAATATTCATTGTCAGTATGTTAAGTTCTAATCTTTACACCTTATATAGCTGATGAAATTAAAAGTGCTGTTGAATATCAGGCTCTCTTGGTGAATGATGTTTGTGCTTTTCCATGTCCTAGCTCCATTCATTCATCTGATAGTTTGTTGCATGTGCCACATATTAGTAATTGTTACTACCTTCTTCTGGGCACTTACAGACTTCTTTTGTATATCTGTTGCAGTCTCAGTGATGTTAAGTTGCAAGAAAAATTTATTTAAGGAAGTGCATACATCATACCACAAAAATCAGGCTAGGGAACATAGGCAAGTGAACTGGGTAGGTGTTGGAGGGGCCTGGTTGTGTATGGGGGCCCTAAGGGGCCCTAAACAGGGGCATAATTGGATGTGTGCTGCAAGAGCTGGACATCGAATGGCAGCCACCAGTGGATCAAGAGGGTATCCTTTGTCCTTGAAGATGAAGGCACTGTGTTTCATCAAAATGTCAGAAACTAGTAACCCATTGACAGTGTTACAGCCCAGATTACCTGAATCCGCAGGGAAAATATTTGTTGCCTGTATTTAAATGTACCTGTTTGTGAATGTGCTTTGTCTTGAATGTGATTGCTTGTATGGACACTCCTGTTCAAACAATGAACTATATTTTACCTACTCTTATCTGCAACATGACTGTCCCTATAGTGTGAATTGGGCTAGAGTTAGCCAAGTTACAGGTGTCCTGTAGGAGGGTTGAGTTTGGTTTGTAGAATTACAAACACCATAAAGGAAGTGTGAAATTGCAATCAAACTCCATTTCAGCATTTTAAGGAATGTGATTGGTGCTTATGAAGCAGCTGTGAAGTCATAACTTTGCTTTTTCTCTTTAAGGTATGACAAAGGTATTGTGTGTAATATGTGTCAGTATGTGTATGTCACGTGACATCTTATTATGTTGCAAGAGTTCAACTAAAACTGTAATGGATGATACTGACAAGGGAAGAAATTATGTCTTGTATGAAGAATGGGTAGGCATTCTTATGTTGTCATTCAATAACCATCGGTACCGTATTTTGCTATTTTGTATCACTTCTCTTTATTTTTGATGCTGTCAGACCCATCAGTTTAACTGCTGTTTGCATAATGCATTTCTGTTGTTTAAGCATGGCATGACAACACATTCAGCTGCTACCATGAAGCACACAAAGAGGCGTGCAATTTTTTATATTGTACAGTGTTTGACTTGGGAAACTGGTATAACACTTGAAGCTTGGGCACTGAAATCTTCATACAAGAACCCTGTTATTACAGATCTTACCCATCAAAGATCTTTTAGATAGAATGAGAAATATAAGGTACATCAGAAGCATAGAAGAAAGTTAAAGACAAGTGAGAAGTGAGAGAGACATTTTTTTGCATGGAGAAGGAGCGTTGCTTTGTTAGAAGGTGTCCTGGCTTCACTCCCGTCCTTCTGAAAGAGAATATCAAATTGATTATATGTGAGAACAGAGGAGAATATTTGTACCTAAAGGAGCAAGTAAAAATGATTCAGGTAGCAATATACATATTTTTCTGTGCTTAATCACTCTGCCATGAAGGTGTATGTGGGACTTCTCCCACATTTTTAACCTGGGCAGTAATGTGAGGTGAGTGGTCATCTTCAATTCCTAGGTGGTGTACCCCTCGTAAAACAGTCCTCGGTGTATGTTGAAGGAGTCTGGTGAAAAATACGTACTGTAGATTTCCTGACTTGAGACCTGTAAAGCAAGCTTTTTGAATGTGACAGCTGCAAATTCCTGCTCTGAGAACCACCTGCATATCCTGTTTCAGCCAAAGTTTGCAGAAATTCATCATCAAGGTACAGTGATGCAGACTTATGCTGCTCGTACCCTTCAGTATGATGCTATATGGTCTCTGAAATGTAACAGAGATTTGTGGAGAGAAGTATTCTTTGTGCCCCATCCAGGGATCACATTGAATTGGCTTATTCAAAAGCTGACCAGCTTTCAAGGAGTTGGAGTATGATCTTTCACTGTGTGCCAAATGATCATGCAGCTTGTTAACAAGTGTGTGTCCATTCTATCTCACTATTTAATCTTGGACTCAATTAAGGACATGAGGATTATGAGACAAAGTTACCAACTTTCATGGTCCTTTGTATGAATTATTATAATATTCCAAAACACTAATATAATGGTAGGGCAGACTTGTGATTTTGGATCAGTACTATCATTCTGTGTAGGGTTTTTGAAGTTTTCATGTTAGCAAACCTCCAAAAAAATACACAAACTTGAAGATGAAAAATAATGACATAGGTACCATGCGGCAAATTTTGGCATGCTTACAACAGTTGACTGTTCGTTACTTTTGGTGTGTGATAAATGTGTTTGTTGGTACAGTGGTATTAAAGAAACTGGAAGCAAATAAGAGTCCTCTGAGATCTAAAATTGCAGGTGTTTCAAAATGTACTCATTCAGAGCCTTCCTGGCATCAGTATGAGTCTCATCTTTCTCATGGTGCACCCAGTTGTTCCAAATGACATTCTGTAAAGAAAGGAATAATTAATAGAAGTGAGGTTAATATATTTGTGAGTTCAATTTTTTGAATTTGGGTTTCATTTGTTTAATTTGTTTACACATATTCTAAAAGAACTATTCACTGAACCCAATCGGCATAATGACAAAGGAAAGGTCTCTTTATACCAGTTTCTCATTTTATGCTTGAATTAAAACAATGGTTTTTTTTTGGCCATACGTACCATTATATCATTTGTGTGGAGAATCTACAGATGTAACATCAAGTTTCCCTAGGAATTATAACAATAACACGCCATAATGTGACATAATTTAACGTAATTTGCAATTTGTGGAACGACGTGTCAAACTCTGGGAATTCGGTAAGGCAGCAATAGTATTCCACTTACACTAATGGAAAGAAATGTCTATCTTAAAATTTGTGTGTTAGTACTGGAAATGGTTATATTTAGCGGGATAAGGCCATTGTCAATTAGTAACACATTTATTGTAGCGCTACACATCACTCTTACATTGTTGTAATTTCAAAGGTCATTACGTAATGCGCGCGAACCTGCGCAAAAGAGTGTTTGAACCTGATTCGTATTTGTTGGGGGAGTGGCAAATGCTATATCGTCATTTATGTACGCATAGTGTGCGCGCTCACACCTCCGGGTTAGCAGTGAGGTTTCGATGTGTTGGAGAGTTGTTGTGTAGGGGCTCGCAATTTGTATCATCGGTCGGTGTGAGAGTGTTTCAAAATGGCTAGTGGTTTGGACTACTAAGGAATAAAGTCGGAATTTCAGCTATACTGTGTTATATTTGTTTTGAATTTTGAGTGCTCATAATTAAAGAGTGTTTGCCCAGTTTTGGAAGTGTTTGTTTAGGAGTGTAATTTTACATCAGTAACACAAGAAGGTAATAATAATACTTCAGTATTATTTAAGTAATTTTAAGTGTTATGACAAGTCATTATTGTGACAACTCATTATGGCTCTTGGTTTCATTTTGATTGTGAGACACTAAATAAAATGCCTCCCTTTATCATTCTCTCTCCATCTACTTGAATGTCCCCTTCTGAGGGTCGATGCGATCGATGGTTGCGCGTTGAAGAGTCTCAGTGTATAGTTCCTATGCTACCCTCTTGGAAGTAATGGTGTCGAAATTGTTTAAAACGGGATAGACTCAAAATTGGCTTCTCGGATTATAATATTATGCCACGAATTTCAAGAAACTACCTGTTTTAGTGTGTTCAAATAAGATTCCTTAACACTTGGTGTAAATTACACAGGGACCAGGATGAAATTTCCCGCTGATCTCAGAATATTGTTATCGGATTGTAGTTCATCGACTTGTTTCATTTTCGTTTGAAGTGTATCGCAAAAAGAAGGCTAAAATGCTTGTTAAATAAAAACAATTCATACATATTTAAAAGCCGAGTGATGTGCAGTAACCGACCACAAATATCACTAAATGGGAGTGATACAAAATGAGTACCTGACTCGAAAAGACAGATGGTACTGTAGTGTATCGACATAATTTATTATGTCTTTTGTCAGAACCCCTACAAAGCCTTGTTGCGCTTAAACAAAGTACAATAGTGTTTATTATGATATGTATACAGAAACTGAAAGACTGTAAAAAAAGGTCGTCGTCTTCCGCCTGTTCACAGGTTTTATCTCCAAAACTAGACCAGGTTCGATTACATTTTATACTGACACGCAGTCTGGCGAATTTAATTGCTGGTCGTCTGAATCCTAAATGAACACTACTTTTACATTTTTGTTCATTTCTCACAAGCAGCTGATCGTACAAAAGGTTTTGATGTGACATAAAGTGTACATTCCTTTTAGAATGTTATGTTTTAAACTTCTTAAATCACTGCGAACATTTAAGGAAACAGACAAATAGTTTCATGTTTTGCAATGTAATGTCTTAATTGCGATTTGTAACAACATTTTCAACATCAGCCCTTCAGTGACAGCCTAGGTGCACTGTACGGACCTTTAATACTGTACATGCTGCCGGCCTCGGTGCACGGTACGGTCGTGTATGCATTTCATTGTATTATAAATTTAAAATCGCTACGTCGTGGGCAGTAGTTGGGATTTAAAATGCAGTAATTGAGGACATACCTGGAATACACGGAGACAAATGAGGAATGCGTATGTAAAATCCCACAATAAAGCATTTTGAAAACAGCACTTCATAGATTCACGTTGACTCTTATTAACAATTAAATATTTCTCTGTAACGTGTCCTTCATAATTAGCTTGTACTAGAGTCATTTTAACACATTTTTACCGCAGTCCAACAGCTTAAATTTTAAGCTCACGGTTCCGTGCATCGTAATTCAGCGTCAATAAAAATGCAACAGTATGCAGATATTTATTTACTGCATAGTCACTTTACATGTTTCAGGTCATAATACTGGTACAGCTACTCCCCTCCAACGTGGCCACGTTGGAGGGGAGTAGCTGTACCAGTATTATGACCTGTACCGGAGGCTGCGGTTACAGCATTTAGTACTCCTGATGATGGGTGCTGTGACACCCGAAACATGTAGAGTGACTTTGGAGTAAATAAATATCTGCATACTGTTGCATCTGGTTGGGTTTTTATTAACATACAACAGCTTAATTAGACCAGCCGTAGTTCCTTTATTTTTTTATTGTTTACCGACCAACATCATTTAAAGTGAAGGAGACTGTACTGCATTTTTGAAAGCATGAACGTGAGTTCTTACCCACTCCATTGTCATACGGCTCTCCTGGGACCTTGACCTCCATTCCGCTGTGTTATTTGTTTTATGATCCGTTTCGTCAATTTTGTGTGTTGTAAGTTATACTGACAACACACCTGAAATGAGATGGGTTGGGCATGTGGCGCGTATGAGTGAGGAGAGGGGGGTGTATAGGGTCTTGCTGGGGAAACCGGAGGGAGACCTCTGGGGAGACCTAGGCGTAGATGGATGGATAATATTAGGATGGATCTCCAGGAGGTGGGATGTGGGTATATGGACTGGATTGGGCTGGCCCAGGATAGAGACAGGTGGCGGACGCTTGTGAGT
>Ga0123352_10018696_pt1 | contig 11048 bp, 9 predicted proteins | sample TergutLab28metaG_FD_89700 | JGI IMG/M metagenome (GOLD analysis project Ga0123352, IMG submission 89700) | Labiotermes labralis P1 segment gut microbial communities from Petit-Saut dam, French Guiana - Lab288 P1 | ecosystem: Host-associated > Arthropoda: Insects > Digestive system > Gut ... | reverse complement strand
CGTTCTGCCCACACAGTGTATTTATGTGTTTTGTGTGGATCTGAGAACAAACAGCGATTATTTCCCTATACAACATTAACTGACTGGCTCTTATAACCGAGACGGAGTGTGTTTTCTGTGCGGTACCGACTAAATCTTTATATATATAATTCAGTTTAATGGCAGTCAGTGTTCTGATTGCTGCTGTAGCCCATCTACCCTAATGGTGAAATGCAGACGTACCAACCTAAAATCACTTACCATTGACTTCCTAAGGGTCACCTTTGTTTCTGACAGCAGCCAGTTTTGCCATGCAGTCATTTCGCGCCTGGCCACAGCGTGACAGCGGTCTGCCGCTTCCATCAAAGCAAATAGCAATTCGCTCGGTGTGCTCTGACCCCGGGAGTGCGTTTTGACTTCCAAGTTGTTTAATTACGCTGCTTTCGCTCACGTGTTGGGCCCGACGTGGTTTCCTGTACGTGTTACAATATCGGTCAGCTTAGTACTTGGAATATCACAGTTTCAAATCTTGGTCCAGTGCTCATTTATCCAGACAGAAGACCCTCCCGTGGTTTTCGTCAGTTCCTCCAGTAAAAGACAGCGACAGTGTCTCACGTGGCGTCACGGTCGCTTCCTTTTATATGCATTCCAATACATTTACTAGTTGGTATTCGAAAATGTGACGTGAGCCGCTCTGACAGCTGTTAAAGAACTGGCACAGAATCCAGAGCGTTAAAGTTGCGTCCTAATTTTGCATCAGTTAGATATTTTGACTTTTTTTCGCAGTGTTGAAAATCTTGTGACTTAAGCCACCCTGTTTTGTGGCGGGGCGGGGGGGGGGGTACGTGAATGTTGGAGGGGCTTACGACAGAAGGGTAAATGAAACACGAAAACGATATATTGGTGAAGAAAGGAAGACAAAGACCAATTAGCGAATGAAGATGAGAGAATGAAAAAAGCAATAAAAAGTGCTGGAAGGAGAAGAAGAATGCAAAAGTAAGAAGATAATTTAAAAAAAATATTCTCAATTTTCTATTTTCGTCACGTGTCAGTTTCTCGCAACCTTCGGGCGGAAAGAGAGAAAACAATAAAAGAAAAGGGAATGTAAAAAGCATAAGAATAATAATTAGTCACCTTTTATGTTGTCGCGCCGGTTAATGAAGGATTGGACAGAAACCGGTGCGGATAGGTGACAAATGTTGAAAATGATGTTCCTACAGCATTTCCCGAAACGTCCATATCCATCTCTGAAACTATATGTCATCACATCCTAGAAGATCGTAATCTTGTTTATTCTGTTCGTGAAGCATGGCCTTTAGCGACGTAAGAGTCGTTTTCACAAGCAAAGTGCACTTGACGATGCAGAAGAAACAGCGCCGTGGCCAGCATCGGTCGATGCAACAGGCTGCCCAAGATGGATGGAACCAGAGGGAGACTGGTTTATAAGATTTCAGTTGAGCCTGTTCAGTGTGACCCAATTAGGGGCTGCGGCTCACTGCCTCCGGAAGGTTTAAAGTGGATGAGCACTTTTGGAATTGCCGTAGGGCACGCAGTGTGCGCAAAGTCTGCATAAATCCGCAGTTTCGCACCATTTCGAGTTTCGCTGTGGAAGCGCCATTTCTTCTGGCTGCAACACCAGCAGCTTCTGAGCAAAACTGCTGAACACTTGGTGTCAATATCTCAACCGCAGTGGCAACTTCTTGCAGAGCATCCTCCATAGCTCTGTCGGTACTGTGCACACCCCTTCTGGAGCGCACCGTGTCTCCCAACGATGGGTGCCTGGTGTTTACAGCCTGCAAAGTGTTGAACAATGTATCCCTGTAATAGTTAGTAGAGGGATGGTGAAGAAATGTACACCCTGATGGCAGGGCTGGGATAACGCAGTCGGTATAGCGACTCGCTACGTGCTGGACGGTCCTGGGATGGAATCCCGGTACGGGCGAGATTTTCCGCAAACTTCCAGACCGGTCCTGGGGCCTACCAAGCCTCCTATACAATGGGTACCGGGGTCTTTTCCGTGGGTAAAGCGGCTGGGGAGTGGCGTTGACCACCCACCCCATCTAACACCGAGGCTGGAGGAAGAGTAGAGCTATACATCTACTCCCCCTATGATCCTTCGTGGCCTGTTCTAGGATGACCTTTACCTTTACCTTTACACCCTGATGGTATTCAGAGAGCTCAACCAGGTGAACCAATTTTAGTGACGTGCAGAGAACACGTGACACTAAGGGACATGTGGCACGTTTATAGCCTTCGTTGATGAACACCTGGGGAAAAATGACTGCGAATGGGACAGTAATGTTTAAAAGGATATTAGAGGAAGGGTTTGTGATGCTTAGGATTGGATTATTTGGTTCAGGATTAGATCAAGTGTTGGGACGACAGTAATGAATTTCTGCCTTATAATCTCGGAAATGTTGGAATTTAGCTAAGGGAATCAGATTTTGAGTTGAGGCCGAGTGTTTGTGAGTGAGTTGCGGGAGTTCGAAATGTCTGTGTTAACAAATTGACACACGCGTAGAATTATTTCGGACTATGTCTTTCGGACAGAAGTTCGGAATCCAAATGTAACACTCTCGTCAGATGTAATTACAAATCCTGCTCTGTAGGTTCAACTGGATGGAGCTAATATCTAGTTCCAGGTGGATTATCTCCATCTAAAGGACATAACAACGCAGGGTTTAAAATTTACCCTCATGACAGAGGCAGAATCAGCTTCCAAAGTATCTTGTTTCTTTAGGTAGGTTTCCACCCTTTTTATAGGCCACGAAGCCCTTTAGGGTGAGAAGAGGTATAGCTGTACTTTTTCTAGGACCTCGGCACTAGATAGGGGTGGGTGGGAGGGTCAGCCCCACGCCCTGACTGCCTCTACCCCCGGGAAAGACCAGGTACCCATTTTACAGGAGACTGGGTGGGCCCCAGAGCCGGTCTGGACGGGCGGAAAATCTCGTCCCCACCGGGATTCGATCCCGGACCGTCCAGCCCGTAGTCAGTCGCTATACTGACTGAGCTACCGGGCCCACCTCTTGTTTCTTTAACCGAAAGGAAAAGACAAAAAATGTCAAAAATATAGGGCAGTCGGTCGAGAAACTACAAAAAGAGGAGATCAATGTGAGGCTAGAGAACCGGAGAAACACGGTGGGATTAGAAAGTTTCAAACTGTGGAGAGCAAGTGCCACTAGCTACAGACAGACTGCTATCGTACATACAGATGTCTAAGCACTGATTTACCAAAATAACTGCTCTGTTGTCTCGTTTAGCATTGTTGGCAAATTTTCATTACCTCTTTCCGCCATCTACGAACGGTGGGATAATTAGTAAATAATGAGTTATAAAGTCTGTAGGGGGAAACCGTCTTGGCCTATTTTCAAAATTGTGTTCCGATGACTGCCTTCAATGAGTGAGGAGAATAAATACATTTTGCTGTACGGATATCCGGTTTCCTGGGCGATATTCGAACCCGCGCCTTCCAGGAAACGAAGGAGAATGATAAACAAGCGCACAAGACTGTACTATGGTCGTAAAATGATCAGGAATACGGAAGGCTTTGCGTTCTATGTCGTTATTTACCTTTGAAAGTACGGAAGTGTTTGAACTTCGACCTATCACAGATAGCTATCTGCCTGCGGTAGAAACACTGGAACTCCCACAGACCGGTAAAGCAATCTGCTGAATGAAAATGTCTGCTGCAGATATCCTGGTATTCCTACATTTGTTCTGACAACACATGATCTCTGTTACTCGCAGATATGCAGTTGGCGCAGCATGTCGACGTGTGTTTCTGCTGACAGCCGTCAGATCTCGCTCTGTTAGGCCAATTAGGCGAAAAGTTTTATTTTGCACTGCGCATTCGAGCAGCCACACTGTGATCATTCGTCAGCCCGAACTAACTTTCACTCTTTAAAGTACAGTAATAACTCTATGTTGTACCGCATGATTTAAAGTACAGTACTAACTGTATGATATGCCACATGACTTAAAGTACAGTACTAACTGTATGACGTGCCACATGGTTTAAAGTAAAGTACTAATTGTATGACGTGCCATATGATTTAAAGGTCAGCACTAATTGTATGATGTGCCACATGATTTAAAGTAAAGTACTAATTGTATGACGTGCCAAATGATTTAAAGTACAGTACTAACTGTATGATGTGCCACATGATTTAAAGTACAGTACTAATTGTATGACGTGCCACATGATTTAAAGTACAGTACTAACTGTATGATTTGCCACATGATTTAAAGTACAATACTAACTATATGATGTGCCACATGACTTGAAGTACAGTACTAACTGTATGATGTGCCACATGATTTAAAGTAGAGTACTAACTGTATGAGCCTCCTTTACGATGGGTACCGGGTCTTTCCCGGGGATAAAGTGCGGCCGGGGCGTGCTGCTGACCACTCACCCCCTTCTAGTACCGCTGTTACGGAAGAGTAGAGCTATACCTCTACCCACCCTCTGGGCCACACCGGGCCTGTGACGGGATCACTTTACCTTTACCTTTTAATAACTGTATGATTTGCCATTTGATTTAAAGTGTACTACCAACTGTATTTTGTTCAGTCGCTATAGTGACTGACTACGGGTTGGACGGCCCGGGTTCGAATCTTGGTGGGGACGAGATTTTCCGCCCCTCCAGACCGGCCCTGGGGCCCGCCCAGCCTCCTGTACATGGGTACTGAGTCTTTCCCGGGGGTAGAGGCGGCCGGGGCGTGGGGCTGACCCCCCACCCCCATCTAGTGCTGAGGTCCTTGAAAAGAGTAGAGCATTACCTCTACTCTCCCTAAGGGCCTTCTTGGCCTATAAAAAGGGTGAAAACCTACCAACCTACTCTATTATGTGCCACTTGATTTAAAGTACAAATGTTACCACTTCAAAACTTCAGTTGCTACCTCAAATTGTACAGTCGCGGATTATTTTGAGCATAAACAAACCGCATACTTACACACTGCTATAGGCTTTAGTGTTCACTGTGAGATACGATCTGGTTATGTGTATGTTCTTTACACGAAATATGAGCACTAAATTCCGTGATTAACCCATGCGGTTAGTCGCCGGCCTCTTACCGCGGAGGCCCCACGTTCTTTCCCGGTCAATCCCTGTAAGATTTAAGGTAGACACAGTGACACTGTACCGGGTTTGTCTCCCAATACTTCGTTTTCTCCTGTCAGTATCATTCCAACAATGCTTCACCCTTATCGTCATCTACTTGCAACTTATTTCAGAAGGACAAGCGGGCAAATCCTGGAAACTGAATACTTCAGCTGACTGAGTCAAGGAGGATGAGATTGGGTGGGTATGTGGCACGTGTGGGGAGATCGGAACATTCAGTGTGTTGGTAACGAAAAGCTGAAGGATAGGGCTTAGTTGTAAATGGTAGGATAATATTAAATGGGATTTTGAAAAATACAATGAAAGAATGTGGACTGGAATAACTAAATTGAACGTACTTTCAGTTTTCGCTGTGCATCGTGCAGAACGGACCCTTTAAAGCGTTGAACAGTTCTGCGATTGCTGTCATGCTGTTTTGTGCGGATAAGCGTGCTTCCGTTTTTACCGACCATGAATACAGTAGGCTAATGCTATGGGAACAGTTTTATATGTACTCTAAATTCAAACGAAACCTTCTGCGTTGAGTAGCGTTGAATAATATCAGCAGCCCCTACAGAATCACTTCTGTCCCACTCACACTGACATGAGTTCCTTATTATTGTCAAAAATAATCAGATATTAATAAATACATATGGCGTGACACTGAATACTTCAGCTGACTAAGTCAAGGAAGATGAGATTGGGTGGGTATGTGGCACGTGTGGGGAGATCGGAACATTCAGTGTGTTGGTAACGAAAAGCTGAAGGATAAGGCTTAGTTGTGGATGGTAGGATAATATTAAAAGGGATTTTGAAAATACAATGAAAGAATGTGGACTGGAATAACTTAGCTCAGGGCGGAGAAAAGCGGCGGACCCACGTTGACACAGTAATGGATAGCTGAGGAACATGTAGTTGGTTAGTTAGTTGGTTGGTTGGTTGGTTAGAGGTAGAAAAGGAAATATTAACTAATGTAAAGTTCCAAGAGAGGCCAGCAGAACGACAAATGATCAAATACAAGAAGCAGCGTCTCGACGATCGAAGACCTCGACGCGCAGACTCGCGTGCGGTTGGTCCAGTCGCTGTCACCTGTTGACAGACAGTCTCGCACTGAGCGTGCCTTCGGAAGCACGGGCCGAGCGGGCTGCGACCACATCATCGGCTCACGGGAGATCGCGAACGGTATCCTCACATGGACCTGCCTCAACTTGGATGACGAACTGTAAGGCATAGTGGTCTGGTCCGTGCAAAAGTGGAACGCGCCACACAACGCGCACTGTCGCTGTTTCTAACACAGTACCATAGGTCTGGTATTATTTGCAACTTGAAAGCAGCAAAGTGGTCTGAAACATGGCGGTGGAAACTTAAGTTTGTTTCAGTTCCTTTGTCTGTCCCCGTCTGTAAAATTGAATGTTTACTTTGCAATGTACGCTTTTGGTACTAAATTTATGTGATTTTTGCCATAGCGCTAGGATCGGTACGTATATGGACACTTTTTGTCTGTGTAAATCCGCACTGAAAGCATCCTAATGGTAGAAATGATTTAGCCCTTTGAAGATCTACTTTCTTCTAAATAACAAATGAAGCTCAGTTCGTACCTCACAGCAAACACTCAAAATCAGCATTACAGAGGACCGGTTAGTGTTTAGTAGTGAAATAACCGCTGTTTATTATGGTTATCATAAGGAATACAGAAATGTACCGTCCAGGCGGAATACAGGGTTCTGATGGTAGCAAACTGTTGGCACAAGTAACGACCACTGTGCACTGCAAGTGTGTTTGTGTGAAGGTGGATGTCGGTTTTGGAGACAAAGGTTGAGGGCAGAGTTTGGCGTAAAGCAGCAGTAAGTTGATTATAATTAGGGGGAAGGTCACGGCAGATCCAATGAAACGAATGTCCAAGTAAATATATTTACTTTGTATTAGCATCTGCGGTTCTCCCTTTGTACAGCCCCACACCCCACATAAATTTGTCGAATAGTGAAGGAAAATTCTTTTATTCGGGTGGCCCCAACTTGAAATTTCTTTTAAGAATTTGACTTGAGAGAGCTATAGAAATTATACCATTGCGGTTATCTCAGCGTTCTCCGATAAACAGCAGTGTCCGGTGACCCGTGAACAGGATTGCCGTAGCCCCGATATTTCAGCACCGCGTCGCTCTAGCCGCGGTCATCAGAGCAAGAAAATTGCGGACGGTATTGTGATAGGGGATTTTGGATTGTGACGGAGTGTAAGATTGTGGATGGCAACTGGCGTTTCGGGGCAATATGCTGCTCTCGTCTTACAGGAGAGCGAGGCGGCAGATTCTACTGAAATACTCTTGAGTGTGAGCAGCAGAATCAGAGTCTGAACAGTCACAGACATGCAACCAAAATTCATCATCACATTGCCAGTGGCCACCAAAGTTTTTTTCAGGCAATGCGTGAGGAAAAGCTTTTGTTTTAGGTGGTGCATAATTCCGTGAAAAAGAAATATATATATGTTTGTCAGTGGCTTACAGGGGGGGGGGGGGGGGGGGGGGTTGGGGTGTTAAAATCCCCCGAAATTCCGAAGGCCCTCCAAAATCGTGCCAAACTCAACCCGATTGTGAAAACTGTTAAAAATTGCTGAATTTAGGACACCAACACACCAAGATGTTCGGAAATAAAGGCAGTAAAATTCTAAAACTACCGCCGGTTCGCAATTTTTTTACATTAGCAATAACAAATAAATTGGTTGTCATCATAAATAGTCTTAAAGTACCAAAAATTCAGAAAATTTACTATATGAAATGAAATTTATTGTATCAAATTACAGCTGCCTCCAGAACCCCTGACTAGGGAGCTACGGCTCCTAAATCACCGTTGTCTCTGTCCTCTGTCCTCAACTGAATTTGTTGAACCCCCCCCCGAACAAAATTCCTGAGTACGACACTGATGTTTGTTGAAACCCAGGCACGTGTTTTAAAATAGTACATATTTACCAATATTCTTCAGAATTTAAACAGGTTACATCATTCGAGGTTCTCAGTGTACTGTCGCTAAGAATTCAAGTCCCGCGGGATATGACGTTGTGTAGTTGGTTGAGTGTCTTCTGAAGGTTTGAATGATCGTAGTGTCTTTCGAAACGCCAGTCGCCATTAAAAAAATGACACATTTTCTCTTCTCAGCTGTCATTAATTCTCTCAATACAGGTTTTCTTTGTAGCGATTGTCTTTCAAGCGAAATGATTCAGTTTGTAGTTTGCTTGACGCTTTGAGGCCATAATTGGATTTAGTATCAATTACATATTAAGTTTATAACTCACAGAAAACAAAATGTATCTCCATTACGAAAATGATCTCTTAAAGTTGTATAGAGAAATAATCGCTGTTTGTTTTGAGGTTTATAAACAAATACACATATTTGTCTAACTTTAAACATGGTAATGTCTATATAAAATGGCAATATTTGAAAGACGGAATGTCGTGACTCAAAGAACGAAACTACCTCTCACTCCGCTAGAAATGCAGATTATTTTAAAGGGTATAACTCTTTGCAGTTGGCTGTACCGTTTCCGAATTATTAGTTTCTTCCCCCGCAGTACTAGTTCAGTCGCACTCTGTGCAATAAGTCTACGAATCCTTATGGTCTACGACGTCGAGAATTATTTGTGCTGCCATTTGGAAGTGGAGCTACTGTATTATCTACGTCGGTACTGTTAGCAATTATGTGCCTTCAGCACCAGAACGTGTTTGGGACCAAGTGCAATTCAACAGTAACGTTACATCTGATTTATTGTAAGCGTTGTGTGGGTGATAAACGAGCTGTACAGTGGACCTAATGCCTTCCAGTAATTCAGCGAAATAATTTTTAGAGAGGAAAATCCAGTGCAATTAATAACTATCGTACTTCCGTTCCTGTAAATCCACTTCCATGCGTCTATTTGCATTATTTTTCGTGTTTTATTACATTATTTGTGAAAGGGCTCAACACTCACATACAGGGTGTGTGTGTGTAAACGTCGGATTTGTCAAATATAAATCACAAATATCACATTGTCGCCATGTTTGAAATTACGAACATAAAGGATATGGTGAGTGTACTTACGATTTATTTCCATACTGAATTTCATGTAGATAGTTCTAATTACAAAACCCAAAGTTAAGTACAACATTAGCAGTGTCGCCATGTTTTTATTTTTTCAGTTTGCGTTGCAAAATTGTATATTTTCCCACCGTCTTCTGCCACACACCACTTCAACCCCTATAAGTAAGTGAGGTTACTGTGCCACCGCTTCACGACAACTTCGGGAGTCCGCCATGTTTTGCTTTCGTTTATAGGAAATTAAAAAGTGTGACTCTGGGTTCGCCTACAACAGTATAAATTTTGTACGAAATTTGGTAAAAATTTGTACAGTAGCTCAGTATCTGTGGGGCCGGACCTACAGACATGATGACGGTATTGCAAGCCTCCTGTAGTCCGAATCGCAACCCTGAGAGGACTTCAATTGAATATATATAATTGTACAGCCAAACACAACTTTTTACTCAGTAAAAACAATTAAAAGATAATTATAACAACATGTTTCGGCTCCACTTACAGAGCCATCTTCAGGCTGTGCCGTAAAAAGTGTTATATGCAATTAAAAATGCTTTATAGAGGAATACCCTGAAGATGGCCGTATAAGAGAAGCCGAAAGAAACATGCTGCTGTTATAAATAATTTCATTATCTTTTAATTGTAATTACTTAAAGTTGTGTTAGACTGTGAAATTATACACACATATATATATATATATATATATATATATATGGGCCCGGTAGTTCAGTCGGTATAGCGACTTACTACGGGCTGGACCGTCCGGGATCGAATCCCGGTGGGAACGAGATTTTCCGCCCGTCCAGACCGGCCCTGGGGCCCACCCAGGATCCTTTAAAATGGGTACCGGGTCTTTCCCCGGTGTAAAGTGCGGCGCGGCCGGGGAGTGCTGCTGACCACTCACCCCTTCTCGTGCCGCGGTCATGGAAGAGAAGAGCTATACCTCTATCCACCCTCTGGGCCACACCGGGATCACTTTACCTTTTACCTTCATATATATATATATATATATATTACTGATTATTGATCACAACAAGGATGTCTCACCTGAAAATTATAAATAGGCCTTGTTAAAACCACCCTCTTCTTCCTTCCGTCCGTCCGTCCGTTTGTAACCAGTAAGAACTTGAAACCACTCAACTGATGAGATCTTCACTTCTCTTGGATCTGATTCACCGTACATGCGTAGTTATTCTCCGTGGTTGCGGGACAACCTATCGGCTTCATATTCTTGGACTTCTTTTCCCTTTGAAATGGGACCGATGGGTTTTCCCGAAACGTCGGTAAATAATCACGAATGTACGCTGCGTAACATCCCAGAAGAGCGAAGATCTGATTTACACCGCAGTGGGAGCCTGACATCACGCACTGGACAAATCTGTACAGAGCCACTGCAGTGTGACTGCAGTTGTCAAAACCTGACAGACCACAGTTTACACATTCTGCCTTCTGCACCTAGCAACTGGAGGGTTCCAATCCCTGCTCTGCGCATGCGCACTTTCTTTCTAGACGAAACAAGAGTAAAATAAGAATTCACATCGCTTAAATTACGTTTTCCATAACATTTAAATCGGGTGCACCAGACAGTTTATCTTGTTCGGATCCCAGTAACAGCGCTGCAATCGTGAGTAATAAGAAACATTTTACTTTCCCTAACCCATTGCTCTGATCTGTGGAAGATCAAACGCTCCACGTTTCAATTTTAAGAAACAAATCCTTTCTAAGTTCAGTTTCTGATTGTAACGCGTAACGATGATGAGATTTCAGCATCACCTCGCAATATATACATACAGGGTGTTTCACGACTTTAGGGCATAACTGCAGGAGGTGATTTCCTAGGTCTTTGTAATCAAAAAAGTTCATATAAACATGTGTCCGATTTTGGACGGTTACGGAGTTATGACCGTTTT
>Ga0123352_10018694_pt1 | contig 11049 bp, 7 predicted proteins | sample TergutLab28metaG_FD_89700 | JGI IMG/M metagenome (GOLD analysis project Ga0123352, IMG submission 89700) | Labiotermes labralis P1 segment gut microbial communities from Petit-Saut dam, French Guiana - Lab288 P1 | ecosystem: Host-associated > Arthropoda: Insects > Digestive system > Gut ... | reverse complement strand
TACACGTTCAGTACCATCTACCGATTCCAACAACCTCCGATATTTACTTCCCTATCCCCCCCCCCCCCACACACACACACACACTGACCCACTGCCCTCCATATTTTAACTCTACAACAGTGCGACACAAATGATGCGGAAACACTGTCACGTGGCGTGAATATAGCGACTTAGCCACAAGCAAGGCATGAGCGGCGGCATGCGTACGGAGACGGTCCGCTGTAGCAGACAGACCGACAGTGAACAGGTGCTGAAAGAATCACACACTTCTTATTAAACAGAGAAACTTGCGGTACAAACACGTCCTTACATACGGTGCCCATTTCGTCATTTCAACACTACTTCACGTCGCGTCGCGTCACGTCATGTCACCTCCTGTCACCTTCCTACAGTTTCGCACCCTTAACGAACCTTTCGTCTCTCACCCTCTACACAACCGGCCCACTACACGACGTTCCGACATGCAACTACTTCGAAAGAAACAGCCAGGACATATCGCACAATGTCTGTGTCATTACGTAACTCACTCCTGTTGTCTCTGCTACACTGCCAGACACCGGTAACGCACAGTGGCTGATGACAAAAACTCACCAGCAACGCTGCTGAGGATTCCAGTCTTGCCGCGCGTCCTTGGGCTGCCGGATTATGAAGAGAAAGGCAGCTACTGGCGCAACGACACGGCGTCACATACTGGAAGACCCGAATTCCCAACGAGCAACGTATTAAGAACTTAGCTTCCAAATTTTTCCCTGTGCACACGGGGAGGGGGGGGGTTACAGCTCCACTCATTCCTAACCTCAATACCAGATCGAGGTGGCATGCTTCACGCCCCTGCCGCTTTAACCCCTACTCAACAGTAAGGTGGGTAAGAGCCACAGCCGGCGTTGACGTTTCGAAGAAGAGTAATATTTCTTGCTCTTGCAGGGAATCAAACCGGAAGGCCAGTCACACTACCGACTGAGCTATCCTACCGCCTACTGCGCAATACCGCCATCTTCCCGGATAACGGAAGGGCAGCCAATTACTGATGCCGCTCTACTCAGCACAGCAAAGCGGTCACTATACAGCAATGATGTCGTCCGCTCTACGGCAAGTAGACCGCCCATAAGAGATTCTGTACGATGCGTACCGCTGAGCGAAATGCCGAAAGCCTCCTCCTTCCATTCGCAACGCGGAGGTCAAGCAACCGGAACACTGTCAATTAAATACAGTGCACACTGGCCGTGTCAGAGCGAACGGGAACAGGAACATCGGTGACCAAGCGGTGCTATCGCGGTACAGCAACGCCAGTACTGGGGTGGGGGGGGGGGGTCGCACCCATCATGGTGCCTGAATATGAGTGTTTTAATTTCACAGTCTGCTGCCTCCCAAGCCGCTCAAAAACAGTTCGCTCTACTGAGGCTGTGTTTGACATGGAACTAGGTGATACGTCAATCACCTCTCTCCAGTCAAATCACCGCACATCCACAATCGAAACTGGCTTGAATCTTGTATAAAAAATTCGCTGCTTCGTCAAGAACAGACACACAACAATTTCGACTACCGCGCACAGTTCGACAGGAACGTCACGATGTGAACGGACAGTCAGATGAAAGCACTGCACGAGGCCGCAGTTCTTTGTTCCTTTAACGGTGGCGCTGTCCACGTCATGAAGGCGTATGGCGAAGGAGAGTCACACCCCCTTTCATTCTTAACATCGGTAGTAGTTAGGGAGTCGCAAGCTTCACGCTCCAGTCCCAAGCAGCTACCACCGTGACAACCCGAGATCAATCGGCAGGTAGCCCAACCCCAAACAGCACAAAGTGCAGCGCCGTAACAGAACATCGTGCACGAGGCTTGTGCGGCGACAGGAACCGGGTGTCAGCAATTGTGCATCGGTAAAAGTAAAGGTGAGGGTCACCTTAGAACAGGCCTTGGAAGCACAGAGGAGGAGCAGAAGTATGGTTCTACTCTTCGTTAACCTCGGCACTATATGCGGGTGGACGGTCAACACCACGCCCCGGCCGATTTATCCCGGGAATGACCCGGTACCCACTGGGTAGAGGGCTGGGTGGGCCCCAAGACCGTCAAGCCCGTAGCGAGTCGCTTTACCGACTGAGCTATCCCGGCCACATTAGGTACCTCAGACTCGACACACGCACATATATATATAATCTTACGCTGCTGTTACAGCTGGAGGATGGGACAGAGGGTCAAGAAACGAAACAAGCCGTGGTGATGGACACCTGGCGGTATGCAACCACACTGTCGGTAAGCGTGGCGTTTTGAGCACCTGCACCAAATCAAGTAACGTGTTCTGCAGTGCTGCCTGAATTACAATTACGTGAGGCAGCTCTGCAGCTGGTCTCCAGCACTGTCACACAGCGGCACTACAGCGGGACTCGGCCGTCACGAGCCGAAACCAGAACGAGCGCAACAAGAAGCAACCAGCACTTTGACTTTACCGTCTGTCTGCAGTACAGCAGGCCACACCTTACGGAAACTACGGGGGCGTGACATTTGCGTCTCAAAACAGCAATACGTACAGTATATTGTTTGCAGGCAGCCAAACATCGTATGTATTCCTTCTTCATGACTCCAAGTGAATCCCTTAAAATCTCACGTCAATAACACACTTCCAACTGCAATTTTAAATTTAAAATTACACGGAAACTGTCGTCACAGGTTTCTGAGCCACGGACCTGATGACTGCCCCAAGCAATACCGAAACTCCTAGCCCATTTAAAATGTTACACGCAAAGGATGAAAGTTGTGATGGTGGCAAAGACAATGTTTTGTTGCTGCTGTACAAAACCACAAACACAACGCACAACGATGCTGCCTTTCAAAATTACAAAGTAACCTTAACCAACTACATACAGCAAAGTTCTGCTTTAGAAGTAACAATTCCCCAGCCAGTCACTACATTACTAGAATTTTATGGAACCCTAAGTTTCACCACTGTGTTCACAATAGCCCGCTACTTGTTCCTATACTCCGCCAGACGACTCCAGTCCATGCATTTTAATATTATTATCCCAACTACGCCTAGATCTCCCAGTCTCTTTCCCTCAGGCTCCCCTACCGACACTTCACATGCAATTCTCACAACATTAAACAGAACAGCGGCACGACAAATGCCGCCGGCTTCTTTATTTCAGATCAATTCCATAGACTGGAAACCCTCCGCATTACATCACTCTGTGGAAAGAAGTCACACATGCTGACTGTCACTTATGTACAGTTTTTTTTAACTCGAAACTAAGCAGCATTACGCACTGCTGAATGGGCGGCGTGATCGGCCGCAATGCAGCAACGATGTCGTCCGCCCTACGGCGAGCACTCCCGGTATAAGAACGCCCTGTATAATACACATTGTTAATGTACACTCTACGGGCAGGTTCCGCTCTAAGCTGGACACTGCACCCTTTCCATCAGCTTGTATCGATCAACATACCTTTTTGAGATGGCCGCTGGCTGTTCCCAGGAACACGACGGTGTAGTCGCCGGTCGATGTGGCCGCCACAGCCGTGAGGTGGGAGCCAAACACCAGCACGGGCACCGCGGCAATGGGCTGTTCACCGCCCAGCGGGGTGTTCACATCCAGGCCGCAGAAATCCTCTCCTATCGTCTGCAGCTTCTGCAACACGCGAACAGTGGAACTTGCCTTAGTCACTGTGCACAGTGCAACGTGTTAGATCGGGAGGCAGTGCAGCCAGCCACGTGGCCACCGCACTCGTCACCGTGCCAATGTTCTTATTCTCGGCATATCGACAAGGTTACACAGTGTATCAGAGCAGTCTCGATGTTCGGGATTTCCACCTTTCATAACTGGTTCCGACAAATCGACACGAAACCACGTAGCTGGCAATTCGGCAGCCCCCAAATTCCTGCTATTGCGCTGATCATTCTCAGTTCAGTCATTTGCTATACTTTATACTTCCAACATTTCTTTATACTTCATCAAAAACAATCCCTAATGCATTTCATACCGTTTGATGTAATTTCACATATATATATCGCTGGTGTTTCGTGAGTTATTGAAACGAAATACGCGTTTATACACTGAGAATAGGTTCCGATGTTCGTGACGGTTTTATCGGTGCCAAGAAATCACGAACATCGAGTCAGTACTGTGCGTGAATCAGAACAGATGTGAGATTGTTCGTTACACACCGTAACCTCCAACACAGCTACGTGGTACAGAAAACAGACTACAGCCAGTGCTGACGGTGGGCGGTTACGGTGTACTGCAGTTCGCTTTGAGAGAGAGACTCCCAGCCCAAATATCGTTAAGTGTAAGTAACACCATACGCTGGACACCAAACAATAATTTCTTTGTCGTCCTCAGCAGTTAACTTAGCCGGATAACCCCAGAAGACGTTAAATGAAAAAACCCAACGGGATGGCCCCCCCCCCCCCACGACATGCCAGGCTGCCAATAGTTGGCACCGGCTGCTCCTAAAGCATCTTACTAACGCAGCCCACGCCCAAGCCTCAACAGTTTGCTCTCAATCCTGTCACACAACGCACGAACCAATGTCGCAAACTTCCTTTCACTTTCACAGCCACAGGTCTGAACCTAACCAGCATCCCTTATAGTGCCCAGGTTAATAATAATAATAATAATAAACTGAAACTGGTGGCAGTGGTTATTATGCACGTACTTAAATATGAAAGAAGGATCTAAGAAATTTAAGTCGGGAGGGCTACATGAGAAGCATGCAGTAACAACTTGGAATCTTGGGAACCACCTCACCATTCGCTTATAGACACAGGGAAAACAAGAAAAAACCTGTGTCGAGGTGGCCGGTCGCAGGACCTTCCGGATACTGACTTCTAGCCGGCATTCCGGCAACTAAAGTATGTAAGACAGCAATACACATATAGCAAAGCAATACACATCAGTTAACCAAAATACACACAAGATAACAACACAGTACACAAAAGACCAACTGCGTTTAACAACAATGCACATAGGAAGAGCAACACAAGGGGGAGGAAGTACTGTACCTAGTTTCTAAGGTTAAGAAGCGGTGGAGCTGTATCTCCACCATCTCCACTACATGGAGCGCACAGAGACGTGACCTCCAGTCCGCAATGCGCACCTTACTGCGTCCAATTGAACGCATGCATCAGAGTGGCGGCCACAGCCACAGCCACAGCCACAGCCACATGTACCGCCCGCGATACGCATAAGCGAAAGTTCCCAGTGCCAGACGTGGGCCGAAGAGTGAAAGAGGCTACTGGCCACCGTAAACACACAACACAAACATTCAGCAGCGAAAACACAAACGTGGGCAGAAAAGTCTGCCGTCGTGTACTGCAGTGGCCACACAGGGCGACAGACGATGACTGTGGAGCACTGCTATAATTATAACTGCGGGGCTCCGTCAAAAAACTGTGGCAATGACACTGCTGACCACAAATCCCACACCGCCGACTGGGACTGAACCCAGGCTTCCTCAGAGAGAAGCCGGCGCCTAACAACCTGTACCATGGCAGGCCCTTGCCAAGAACTGTCGTGCGTATGCTTAGCCATTCTAAATGAACACCCAAATAATACCTCAAAACAGGCCACGACTTACTGCTATCACAAGCACGTCTGTTTCAGCTCGCTGTCCTCCACACCGCTGCACCAACGCTTCAATCGACGACGTGTATCTTACACAGCAGCAAAATGAAGACTTGCTAAGACCAAGCACACCGCCATCATCAAGCTGCTGCCAAGCACACCGCTATCATCAAGCTGCTGCCAAGCACACCACTGTCATCAAGCTGCTGCCAAGCACACCACTGTCATCGAACTGCTGCCTGGCACAGCAGTGTCCTCAAAATGCTGCCAGGTACATCAGTGCCATCAAAATGGTGCCAGGCACACCACTGTCATCAAACTAGCAATAACACGGCACAGTGCACCACAGCCACTGGACCGGCAATACGTCCTACACAGCAACCACGAAAATCGATGTCAAGCAGCTCTGTGCTTTCCTGTGTGCTCTGTTGTTCTATCCAAGTTGTCGCTGAAGCTTAAACAAGTAGGCGGGTGATGACAGTCATTAAATGACCGAAATCAATTAAGAACAACGCAAACAGAAGTGCCAGGACCAAATGGCAGGCAGCATTACACCATACCTGCCGCCGTACCGACTGTTCTGCACTGTGGCCACAGGCTGCACAGTTCGTTCTGTCAGCACAAAAGCACCCTTCGCCCGGGGCGCTATCAAGACCAGGAAATGAAAATGTCGTAACATTACAAAGTCCACACACCGATTAGGCTCCCTCCCTCCCTCCCTTTCTCTCAGTCAACCCCCACGCTCGTGCCACACACACGTTGCGTTAACACATGACCCCTACTTCCTCATCTACACGCAGCGCTACAAAGTGCCATCAGTAACACATCAACTATTTTGTGACGCCTCTCTTGGCTTCATTTCTATCAGCGGACTCCCATTACGCAGAATCTGTACCAATCTCCGGTCTCTGCTCTAGTCACGTTGCAACTCTGCACGTAGTCCTGCCCCATAAGTCAAGTGTCACACGCAAATCGTCACGACACTGGTCGGAATGACGTCACACCAACCACCTCCCTCCCTCCTCAGTTACTACAGAAATTTCTCCACATTTAACGGAACCCAGAGGTTCACCACCGTATTCACAACAGCCCGCCAATGATAACCAAACTCAACCACATAAATCCAGACCACGCTCGACGACCTCTGCTATCATCAACTTTAACGTCACCCTCCCATCTACGCCTACATCTTCCAGGCAGCTCTACCCCTCACGTTCTCACACCAAACCCCTCTAAGCCCTTCTGTACCCCACCCACCTCATCGTCCTAACCTCTAATATCATCTGGCCAGTAAAAACATTACGTTTCTCCACTCCTCTGCTATTTCCACCCTCGTTTAAGTCCACACCCTCCTCAGCACCCTGCGAAATCTCAGTCGGTGTTGTTCCCCTGGTGTGAGAAACCAAGTTCCACACCCACACGAAAGTAGCAAAGTAATACTTCTGTAACATACTGTAACTTGCCAGGTGCCTGTTGTCGAACGAATTTCATTCCAGAACTATAAGGCAGGGCATGGCGTGGCTCATTATTCTGTGGTACTGGCGGCTCGACTTGTCTGCCAACGGATGTCGCCGTATTTCCTACGTAATAGCCAATATATACCAGTTAAGGGAGTCAGTCCAACGGTGTCACAAGGCCTGCTCAACTCCACTCAATACGTGAGTAAAGGTAAAGTGATCCCGTTACAGGCCCGGTATGGCCCAGAGGGTTCCATGACCGCGGCACTAGAAGGTGAGTGGTCAGCAGCACCACCCCGGCCGCACTTTACCCCCGGGAAAAACCCGGTACCCATTTTACAGGAGGCTGGGTGGGTCCCAGGGCCGATCTGGCCGGGCAGAAAATCTCGTCCCCACCGGGATTCGATCCCGGACCTTCCAGCCCGTAGTCAGTCGCTATACCGACTCAGCTACCCGGCCCACCAATACGTGAGTCCTGTGCACAATCCACAGCAAAACCCTGGCTGTGGACGCTGCATGTGTTTCTCCAGCTGCGTTTGAACCTACGCTGACCGCTCACTCGCTGCAATGTAACATACCGCTGCTTGCACATCCATACTTTAAAGCAGTATTAGAATAGCTGTCAGTTGTCGTGTGTCAGAAGAGTATTGTGAAAATACGAACAGAAGAAGGCCCGCGATGGTGAACACAAATGTCTATAACCATCGTGACTTCAGGCTTCCGCCGCGAAGTAGATGAGATCTGCGCTCTGCTGGGATGTTACGGAGCGAGTAGTGGTAAGGAATTAATACTACACTGCGTAGTAACGCAATGTCTGAAGTATGTCTGGCACACTGTAACAGAACACAGAACACTGCCTGTACATTGCATCTGTTCCAATTCTGCAGACAGTTACTGACAAATCTTCCTGTAAACCTGGTTTATCAGTACACCATACCTACATATTCCAAACGTTTCTAACAGATCTGCAAGTTTGTCCCAGCAAACTAACGGCACTGTTTCCAGTTATCTGCCATGAATTCCGGGCGTCAATGTTGCAGAAAAAAAACAAATTTCAATTTTAAGTGATATTTTAGGTTCTCACAGCGGTGCTGCTGACGACGCGACGATGTCTTAGAGTAGTTCCTGGAGTTCCGAAGGATCATAGTGCCTGCCTTCATTCGTTCGAAACGTCGGCCAATACTCGCCCAACGACACGGCGTCACATCTCAGAAGAATTTATTCTTCACAAATTTTATGGTTATTGCGCCTTACGATTCTCAAGAGAAATGAACCAAGCGACGTCATACGCCTTTGGACAGGCAACTTCACTGCAGCGCATTCCAAGGATGCTTCCTGCATGCCTGAGTGAAGTCAGTCACCACTTTGCTTTGTCAATGAACTCGGTGTTCGCAGCTGCACAGCCTTAATGCTGCTGTGCTTAATTACAGGCGGGACTCTGCTTTGCCTTTACCTTTACCTACAGCCGACCACAGTGGCTCGGTATGCTATCCCAGATTTAATTAGCTACCAGCAGTAGTCGTCAGGTTTATGTCGCGCTCCCCAGCCTCAGTTTATTGCAGCCACTCCTCCCTGGGGACGCGCCTGCAGCACCGCAGCACTGCACTATCTGACGCTGTGTTCGTCTGACCTTCCTTGCTGAGGAACTACCCCAGCGTCTTGGTCTCCATATGGAATGGTCTCCGCACCGCTGTCTAGCTTTCAGTGACACGGTCCAGGGGACGTGCTGTACGTCGTCCTGCTAATTATCGCTGGAACTTGTGGTTCTGCTACTGGAGTCTGAACCCTGTGAGCTACTCGGAGATGGCAGTAGGTCTGGGAAAGTATGGGACCGCGGTTCCTCGCTTGAACGAGGTATCAAATCTTGAAGATACATACGGAACTGCCAGTCTTCAAGAAACGGTTGGAACGCGGACAGTTTTGCATGATTTCAGACATCCGCCGCGAAGCAGTAGAGAACTGCGCTCTCCTGGGTTATTACGCACCGAGTAGTGGTAATTTCATACCGACGTTTCGGCACAACCCTTCGGTCCCATCCTCAGGGGTCAAGAATCGAAAAGAAAGCCTGTAGCCCCAATACGCAGATTCTTGATCGGTAAGGATGGGACCGATAGGTTGTCCCGAAACGTCGGTGGGAAATTACCTCTACTCGCTGCGTAACAACGCAGAAGAGAGCTATTCTCAGTTTTGGATGAGACTGGCTGGAAACATCTAATGACCTTCTGGCTGAATTCTCAACTAGTCCACTGCTTTGTGGTTACTGCTGACGAGGGAATTTTCGGAAATGTCGAGGTATGAGGTCCGTCTGAACCGGTAGTCCTTGTCATCCGAGCAGAAGGCACTCTTAGCTTCTCCACCTTGCCCCTAGGGGAACAGCACTCGGATCCTCAAAGGGCCACTCGCGGAGTCTGCAAATCATGCTCCAACCTACTCAGAACACGTGTGCCGAGGCCAATCAACAACCTCTCTATCGGGTCAGTCACACAGGCCCACATGGGCGCTGACCAAAGGAATGACCTGACCAGAAAAACCGAAAGGTCCTGGATGACGAAATACCTTGTACTTCCTTAGCTCATTAAATGTTCACGACTTGTGCAAGAAGCGGAGAGTTCTCCCCGCAGAAAATTTCGAGGGAGAGACTGTTGAGCTAGAAGTAAAAACTAACGAGGCGGACGGCCCGGTATGAGGGGAGGGGGGGGTACGTCCTCGACAGCAGCTTCGACTTCCCATCGCTAGGTCCCAGCCAAGCCGCCATCTTCCGATCAGTGCGACGAGCAGGCTGGCAGGCCAGCAAGTTTTCACCAAAGAAGTCCGCGGGTCGACAAACACCACAAAAAACACACAACCAAGTAACATGTGAGACAGCGAGGAACCTGACGGAATTACAAAAGTGAGACTCAACAAAACAAAACGAATACTGTACTTTAAACACTTAATCCTTTAAAGCCCAGTGGTCACTATGTGTACCGCACAGCGGTCAGTATAAGTACCGCCAGTTTAACATTCAGCAATCCTACGTTCTGCCCACACAGTGTATTTATGTGTTTTGTGTGGATCTGAGAACAAACAGCAACTATCTGACGAAATAATACAGGCAGTGCAATCGAAAACCAAACCCAGACGCAAGGCAAACTTCTGATTCTTACATTTCCGATATATATATATATATATATATATATATATACACACACACACACATATGCGTGCGTGCTTTAGTGTGTGTGTGACATTCCCCAGTCTCCCGTATGTTATACACAGCACAGCAGCTGTCAGACATGCACCATTTCGAAGGAGCCGTACCGCCAGCAACCCGCATTCTAAATTTGCTACGTCCTTGCCAAGTATCAAGGATGTTCTGCATAAGGTGTGCCGGACTTCAAGGTGTTCTGCACGAGTCGTTCTGGGCAAAGAATGTGATAGCGACATACCATTGGGCGGGCCACCACAACACGTTGCGCTATCAGCTGCCAGGCACCACCTGCACACCGCCTCGCGGCCTCTCGCCCATAGCGCCACATGACGAAACGCTCTTCCGGCGAATATCGCGGACAGCAGAACATAGTGTTGCACAGAATCACGGCGTTCGCTGACCTCATAAAGGAAATGACGAAATTATCAGCAAGCCAGGCAGAAGGTTCTCTTTGCGAGGCGCGTTACAGTGCAACGACGACAACAAACGTCTCTAGGGTATTCGTCATTCTGACGTAACTGAAGACTGAATTATCATTTTAAAAAACTGAAGTTTTCCTTCCACGTTGAAACGTAACTACGTGACGTAACAAAAGTAACTGGGCAACACAACCAGACACGTGTGTCTTTCTTTGTGGCATTTGAAGTTCCACTTACAGCAGGTTGCGAAGTGAACTCCTTGCTTGGTTGGTGCTGTTACCGGACAGATGTACCGTACGGTACGGAGTGAATTGCTGGCTTGGTTGGTGCTGTTACCGGACAGATGTACCGTACGGTACGGAGTGAATTGCTGGCTTGGTTGGTGCTGTTACCGGACAGATGTACCGTACGGTACGGAGTGAATTGCTG